>Ga0190367_1000373_pt1 | contig 33372 bp, 42 predicted proteins | sample 4872181011_MG_FD_171838 | JGI IMG/M metagenome (GOLD analysis project Ga0190367, IMG submission 171838) | Hydrothermal vent microbial mat bacterial communities from Southern Trench, Guaymas Basin, Mexico - 4872-18-10-11_MG | ecosystem: Environmental > Aquatic > Marine > Hydrothermal vents >...
GGGTTATAAGTCAGGATGTGGGGAGCCAATTCCCCTGAAAGCTACCGAATCAGGATGTGGGAGAACTTCTTCGGGATGTTGCTTAATTCCTAAATGTTCCCAAAGCAGAGAACAGTCTTCTATGCCTACCTATTTTTATCACATCTCTGAATCCCTTAGTCGTTATCAAGTCCAATTTCGGCTTTTTCAAACCTTTTTGTCCAAGAAAGATATTTGTTCCAAGGGTTGTTGCATGAATTATCGTTTCAACATCATTTAAATCTATATCTGCATATTCAATTGCTCTTATAACGCTCCTAACTGGGTTTTTTATATCCGTCGGTATCTTTACAACTGAAAACGTATTAGATTCCCTGTCAAAACATGCTAGGTCCGTGAAAGTCCCACATATATCAACACCTATCCTGTACCTCATACCACGTATTTACTCCTTGTTCAACAACTTCATAATCAGGTTCATGTTATACCTTGCGATGTAGTTCTCCTCAATTTCTAAAACCCTTTCAAAACATTCAATTGCCTCTTTAAATCTCTTCAACTTATAAAGAACAATCCCCTTGTTGTTCAAAGCTTTGGTATACCTTGGATTTATTTTCAGAGCCTTGTTAAAGCATTCAATTGCTTCAGTATACATGCCGAGTCTTTTAAGAACAAGTCCTTTATTATTCAGAGCTTCAACAAACATCGGATTTATCTCCAGAGCTTTATCATAACATTCCAGTGCTTCTTTAAACATGTTTAACCGGCAAAACTCGTTTCCCCTTATAAACCACATCATACTCTCGTCAATCATACTCATCCTAACATCCGATATTATTTAAAAGCATTCTGCACAGATCGAATACGTGAACTTCGATGCAAATAGATCTGAGAAAGCAATCACATTTTTTCAGAATAAATTCCAGTGACTGTAATCAATGAATTGTGAATACAAACTTTCAGGCTTCAGTTCAGTTAATTTAGGTCCGCTCATATATGTTTTTGGAGACCTAACTCAAGATTAAGTCGCTGAGTCAAACCCATAACGTAATGATGTGATTGTCCGTGCATTATCAACTATAGATATTTTAGAAGCTTGCACGGGCTTCTCCCTTAGTGCTTCATGAATCAGCACTTCACATAGAGCTAAGTTGGCTGGCACCACGTAACCAGCCTTAAATGTAACGCCGTCTTATGAGCTGATGGCCCCTCTAAATTGAAAAGGTATTTAAAAATTTGCATAGCTCCTTAAATATCTCTAATTCTTGAGTAGTCTTCAAGAAAACAACCTGTATGCATCTGAATCTCGGAGCAAACACTATTCATAACGGATATCTGATATTTGCAAGCAGTAACTATGTTATGATAAAGTATTTTTAGAGTGATAAGAAACGTGAACTATGGATTTCGAAGACAGGATAATACTTGCACTTTTCAACGACATGAATACCCCAAGAGAAATAGCCAAGCGCTTAAACATGAGCAAGGAATTCGTAAAGAAAACCCTTGATAAACTAGAATTGGAAGGGTTTGTGAAAAAAAGGATCGTTGGAACTCTGTTTAAAAAGGAAGTATACGAATTAACCGAGAAAGGGTACGATAGAGCCCTGAAGTTGAAAGGAAAACTGGAGGATATAGCCAGAGAGTTCAAAAGGGCTTACGAATCAGATGACAGGGAGAGACTTGAAAGTCTGTATAGAGAATACAGATCCCTGATACCGCTGATGATACTCATGAACATGTTCGAACTCGCATGGCTTGGTTTGATCTTCAGCGATCTTTACGATTTTGACTTCTATGAGGAGTCATACGAGGACATGGATTTCGATTTCGACGATATAGGTTTTTAAATTTAAACACTTTCAGGTATCATGGTGAGATCTAAAGCCGTTATAGATATGAATTTGATTGTAAATGTATGTTTTAAGGTAAGATGAGGGAGTCTGGGGTTCTCATGAAAGAGGAGAATTCTAATGATATACTCCCCAATAGTTATTAAAAAAATATTAATTACTTACACATCGTCCAAACCCCAGTCTGCACATAGGTAGCTTCCAAATCTCAAGTGGAAAGATATTATATGGATTAAGTACAGTATTAAGGTTCACGGCAAGACTGAAGTAAGGGTAACTCTAATCATGATGGCTTTTCAGAATTGGAATATAAAGTATATAATATTAATGAAAATATAAATTATGAAGAAAACATCAATTACGTAGAAGAAACAGAAGAGCGTGAAACATCATCAAACCTGTTGCGTTTTAGATTTAGGATGAATCCGATTGCGTGAGGTGATAAATATGATGGAAAGAATAAGGGAAAGATTTAAGATAAAGTTAGGAGTCCCTGTTGAAGTTGAGAGGACTGTTGTACCATTAGAGTATTACAGAGAGTTACAAAGAGAGTTAGAAAGGCTGAAAGATTAGATAAAGAAATTGAGGGAAGAAAATGAACGACTGAAAACGGGAAATGCAAATTTGAAAACTAAGTTCAAAGATGTTGAATTCTATGATTTAAAGCATTATCAACCGTATCCATGCCCTGCATATTCGAAAGGCAAATTGTTACCAGTATTCATATTTTACAACGGCATTCGGTAGTGATGCAATACTGTTGATGAGGTATTTAAATTATGCACAGTGTGGTGTCACAACCCGGCATTCCAGAAAAGTACGGTTTTATTTGCAATAATTGCGAATATATCGAAAGGTGATTAGCATGATTGATAGGATCAAGAATTTTTTGGAATTTCCAGATTCAGAGCCTCTGCGAAAATTGAAGGAAAAGCTCGATGAATATAAAAAGGAAAAAGCATTAAACATATTTATTACTTCAGAATATGTAAAGAATTTTATTATAGTAGTAACAGGAGTAGCAATAGGATCAGCAATCAGCAACCTGTTAGGAAAATTGTTAATTGCAAAAATAAAGAAAGCAGTTGCAATTATGTTGAGTTGAGATGATGAATATCGCCTTCTCTGACATTTGGATGATGAAGATACCTTCTGCTGATAAGGAGGTGACGGTATGACGATTAGGGAAAGATTAGGTAAGTATTATAAAAAGTTTAAGGTCAAATTGGAGAAAATAGGAATTCTGCAACCGAAAATAGAAATTGAAATTCGAAAGAATTAGTGAAAATGCTAAATCCAGACTGGGAAGAAATAGCGAAAAGTAAGTGGGTTCGTGGATTTTACAGACGTTACATGCCTCCAGAACTCGGGGATTTAAGTGATGAAGAATTGAAAGAAAAATATCCAGATCTATATGAGTTTATAACGAGATGTCAGGAAAATGTTGCAAAGAGTATTTGGGAGAGATACATGGGTTAAGTTTTGATCAATTTTTTCAGCATCTGTTTTTTATAATCATCTCGAAATATTTTAGTCGTGAGATGCGCGTTAACGCGCTATGCAAATTTTATTTTTATCGAGATGAAATTATAATATTGGAAAGAGAATATGAAAGGATTTATTTTTTGTTCAATTTTTATTTTTTTATTTTTATTTTTTTGTTTTAAAATTCGGAGAATAATTCTACTCCGATGAGAAGAAACCATTGATTTCCTAGCAAAAAATTTAAAAAAATAAAATTTGTTTATGAAATTGAATAATAGATAAGTGTTTATCTAAAAATCAGAGAATAAAAATCGAAGGATTTAAATATTTTGCAGTTCATTGTGCTAATGTAGGTGAAAAAATGGGTAAAGAAAGGAATGAGACAAAGAATAAGGGGTAGGTAAAGGATGGAGCAATTGATTTCAGTAAAATAGGGAAATTAGTTGAAGCAACAGAGATAAGGATGAATCAATATACAGCAGGCGGGAAATGGAGAAAGGAAACAATAATTCAGTTTTTGCAATATTGTGAAAGGAATTTACCAAATAATAAGGCGAAAGTTCTGAGCATTGAGGATGTTTTTAATACATTTTATCGACCGAACAATGAAAAAATTGATGACATTAAGGCAAATGAAAAAAGGTTGACATCATTTATTAGAACATTTGTAAAAACGGCAAACAAGTATGTCAAACAGAATGGGATCAAAGTACATGTTGGTGTCAAAGACAAAGTTAACGTAAAAATCCAAAAAATTGAATAATTTTTAATTTATTTTATTTTTAAATTTTTTAATTTCGTAAATTATTTATATCGATAAATTAATTAGTTAACGTGTCCGAAACCGTGATTCTGTCAGTTGATTTTGGATATGATGAGAATGAGCAAATCAAGCGGTTAATGATTGATTTTAAGGAGATGATTAATTTTTGCATAACCAAAGCGATTAAGCACAAGATTACCTCGTTCTGTAAGTTATGGTACAATATTAAAGGTGAGATAAGGCAAAGATGGGATTATGCCGTTCAGTATTACGTTTACGCATGCAGAATAGCATGTTCGATTTTGAAGTCATGGAGAAAAAGGGTTAAAAAAGGAGAGGCTGATCCTGATGATCCTCCGAAAGTAAAAAGATTGTTTGTTAAATTGCATTCATCATTATTTAAGTTTACAGGTGATAGAGTAAGAATAACGATAAGAAAAGGATGTCGTATTTGGATTGATTTGAAATTCGGTGATTATCAGAAGAAATTCATCGGAGAATGGAGAAAAGGAAGATTACAGATTGGGGAAGTCCTTATCACACCAGAAAAGGTTATTGTGCCGTTCAAGAAAGAAGTTCAATTCATTAAGCTAAAAAATTGGATTGCAGTCGATATTAATGAGACAAATGTAACAGGCGTCAGTTCTGATGGAAGTTTTTTCGTTATCGACACTTCTGAAGTTAAAAGGATTAGACATGTTTATTTCGAAAAGAGAAGGAGAATTCAGAGCGGAATCAAATGCGGAAAGAGAAGAAGAGAGTTATTGGCGAAGTATGGTAAAAGAGAAAAGAATAGAGTTAAGGATATTCTGCATAAGGTTTCAAAGACGATTGTAGAATTTGCCAAAACCAAAGGATGTGGTATAATTTTGGAGAATTTGAAAGAAATTAGAAAAAGAATTGATTACGGGAGAATTTTAAACAGAAGGTTGCATAATGGATGGTCATTCCGTAAGTTACAGTATTATATTGAGTATAAGGCAAAATTAGAAGGTTTACCAGTTGTATATGTTAATTCAAAGAACAGTTCAAGTTTATGCCCGATATGTGGGGAGAAATTAACCCCGAATGGCATAGACTCATGTTCTGTCAGAATTGCAGTTCGATTATGAATCGTGATTTTGTGGCATGTCTGAATTTATTAAAAACCAATGATGTGCCCGTTTGCGTTACGGGTGAACGCCTTCCAATGAATCTGAGGGAGGAATTAATTTGCCGAAATCGGAAACGTAAAGAACCTTAAGTATTTCATCTATATTCGGTTCAACTTCTATTGGTTTTCCACAGATCCTAAGAACTATTTCTGGATCCTTTAGAAGATTTCCTGTTGCTATGCAGACTACGGTTTCGTCTCTCTCAATATCTCCCATTTCTATAAGCTTTCTAAGGCCCGCTATGGATGCCGCTGATGCTGGCTCAACTCCTATACCTTCCATTGAAGCCAAATCCTTCTGAGCTTTCTTAATTTCTTCATCGCTTACCTGAACGGCTGTTCCCTTCGACTCGTATATAGCCCTTAAAGCCTTTTTAGCATTTACAGGCTGTCCGATTCTTATGGCTGTTGCGATTGTCTCGGGGTTAAAAACGGGATCTATGTGGTTTTTACCCTCCATAACTGCTTTATAAATCGGATTTGCACCTTCAGCCTGGACACCTATCATCTTCGGTATCGAGTCTATTAGACCTAGTTCTCTAAGTTCCTTAAAACCCTTGTAAATCGCGGATATGTTCCCGGCGTTTCCAACTGGTAAAACGACTCTATCAGGTGAAAAACCTAGTTCGTCAACTATTTCATAGGCTATTGTCTTCTGACCTTCAAGTCTAAATGGATTTATTGAATTAAGGAGATAAAAGCCCTGCTCGTCACATACCTTTCTCACAAGTGAGAGGGCCTGATCGAAATTACCCCTTATCCCTATGACCTTTGCCCCATGCATAAGGGCCTGTGCAACCTTTCCAAGTGCAACCTTTCCTGAGGGCAGAAGAACATAAGCTTTCAACCCAGCTTTGGCAGCATACATGGCCATTGATGCAGAAGTGTTTCCAGTTGACGCACATGCTACAGCCTTTTTATTCAATTCAACGGCCTTTGTAACACCTACCGTCATTCCCCTATCTTTAAACGAACCGGATGGATTCAATCCTTCGTGTTTTACATAAAGCCTGCATTCAACGTCTAAGTTGTTACATCTGTACAGGGGGGTTCCACCTTCCTTAAGTGTTACAGGGTCTATTCTAACCGGTAGCAGGCTACGATACTTCCATACCCATAAATCCCTGCCGTCCAGTTTAAAATCTATTTCTGCATCCTCGATTTTAACGTCCAGAAGACCTCCGCATTCGCATACGTATATGTCATCCCTTTTATACTCCCTTTTACATTCGATGCATACAAGTGAGTATTGCATATCTCCACTCTGTTATCGGTTTTTTAACATTTTTGAAGATATCTTTCAAGCGATTTAAAGTCTATCTCAACCCAACCAATTCTTCTAGAGCTTTTTTTGGGTCTTTTGCCTTTACAATACCACTAGCCAGAAGAACACCCTCTGCTCCAAGATCGAGAGCTCTAACGTAGTCCTCATGCCTTGTTATCCCGGCACCACACAGAACTCTGACATTCGGATTTATCTCCTTTACAGATCTAACGGAATTTTCAACAACTTCAGGTTCGGCCTTTGAAACTGGAATACCTGTTCCTATTAACTCGGGCGGTTCAACTGCAACGTAATCGGGATTAAGAGCTGATACAGCTCTGGAAGTTGAAACGTTGTTCGTACAGACTATTGAAATCAGTTCAAGCTCTCTGAACTTGCTTATGAGAAAGTCTATATCGGCAAGCTTAAGTCTCCTCTCACTGTGATTTATAAGACTACCCTTTGCTCCCTTCTCCTTTATCATCTCAGCCGTGATCCTTCCGGTATGGCTTCCGAAGTCAACTGCATCCACATGCTGGGCGTAGACATCGATATCCAATTTTGAAAGTTCGGAAAGATCGAGAATATTCGGGGCAATTGCTATGTAATCGTCAACTCTGCTTGCAACGCTTTCAACTATCTTTGCCAACCTGTATCCGTTTTTTCCGAAACCCTCTCTGTATGCTTTAAAGTTTATAATTATAATACCCATAGAGTAAAAAAGTACGCGCACAATTTAAGGTTTGTGAACCGAAGGATTTAAACCGTAAATTCTGCCAACCTCCATACATTTGCACGATCATACATATGAATGTTATCGTTCCGGTAAGGAGATGTATGTGTTTAGGAGATCATTACCGATAAATTCATGGATTTTGGGTGCACAGAAATTCATTCGTATGAGTTTAAGTCAGATAACACATCTGCGAACATTTCCGTAACACAATAACCTTTGTGACCTACTCCGCCTAAAGGGGCGGATCTTCAGGTTGGTTGTTTCTTAATGGAACGATCCTTATCCTCCTCGGCTGGGTCACGCAGCCACTTATCCTTACGGATTAGGAGGCTACCTTTTTCAAGTTGATGTTAGAATATTTAAAGCTACCTTCAGCAACCCCCTTGCGTATCCCCGCCTTGAAAGGCGAGGTTTCGCAAGCAACAATTATATAAATGATGTTAATCGTATACAGACTAGATCCCCCTAGGAATGTGGAAATTACATCAAACAGGAGAACAGGCTGAGGGCATATCTGTTCATGCAAAGCGGATAGGCAAAAATGATAGAACTTATGTAAAAGATATGTCAAAGATTTCTGGAACGAGTAACCGGGATCGAGGTGCAAGCAATGGATGCTATAGGATTCGGTGCCCTGAATCTGGATAAGGTTTTCCTCGTGAACGAAATACCTGGAGCTGAGGAGGAATCTTATGTACTCGACCTTAAGATTTATCCGGGAGGATCGTCGGCGAATACAATCGTCGCCCTTTCAAGACTTGGCTTAAAAACGGGATTCATAGGAAAAGTCGGAGACGATGAGGAGGGGAGGTACATAATCAACGATTTGAGAATGGAGGGTGTAGATCTAAGGAATGTGTTGGTGGAAAAAGGTAGAACCGGATGCGCAATGATATTCGTTGACAAAAAAGGAAACAGGGCAATACTCGTTGATCCTGGTGTTAACGATACGATAAAATTTAATGAGATAGATCTTGATTACGTTAAGAAATTCAGGCTACTACACCTATCATCCTTTATATGTAAGGTATATGATAGCTCTTTTAAATCGCAGAAGAAACTTGTAGAGGCTTTTGATGGAATTATAAGCTTCGATCCTGGAAGTGTATATGCAAAGAAGGGTTTAAAGTATATAATGCCGATATTGGAAAAAGTGGACATATTCATGCCGAATGAAAAGGAAATAGAGTTATTAACGAATTTAAACTACAGAGAAGGTGCAAAATTCATGATAGACATGGGAATCAAGGTTGTGGTTATAAAGAGAGGTGTGAGAGGATGCTATATTACTAACGGTAAGGAGGAGTTTGAAATTCCTGCTTTAAACGTTAAAGTTCTGGATACAACCGGTGCAGGGGATGCATTCAATGCCGGTTTCCTGTACGGATATCTTAAAGGAAAGGACTTAAAGAAGTGTGGAGAACTTGGAAATTACATTGCTGCGCTTTGCATTCAGAAGTTCGGAGCAAGAGAGGGTTTACCTTACAAAACGTCGCTAAGAAAGTTTTGCCCTTCACAGTAGTTCCGAAAGTTATCGATTTTGGTAATCAGATTTGAATATCAAATTTAAATAATAAAATTTTAGGTAAGTGAGCTAAGCAAAATAAAATATTCCCGACGTTTTCATTTTTAGGCTACCCTAAAAATGACCCTCGTAATTGTCAACTTTCGGAACTACTGTTCAATACGGGGAGAATGTCAAAGATTGGAAAACGTTATCTAACAAACCTTCAGTTCAACTGATATGAGAGTAGGAATAATAGGAGCGAGTGGTTATACGGGTTCAGAACTTTTAAGAATTCTCTGTATGCATCCAGAAGCAGAAGTAGTTGCAGCAACATCGAGAGAATGGGAGGGAAAGGAGATTTGGAAGTTACACAGACATCTGAAAGGTTTTTATGATTTAAAATTTATTAAACCAGATTTAAAAAATTTTGACGAATGCGACATAGTATTTACGGCAGTTCCGCATGGAGAGGCTATGAAAATAGTTCCGAGTTTACTTGAAATGGGCTTAAAAGTAATAGATCTGTCTGCGGATTATAGACTTGATAGAGAAACGTATGAAGCCGTATATAGGAGGAGGCACGAGTGTTACATCGAGGCTGTTTACGGTTTGACAGAGCTCTACAGAAAGGATATAAGAGGTGCAGATCTTGTTGCAAATCCTGGATGCTATCCAACAGGATGCATCTTAGCCGTTGCACCGATTGCGGATAGGATTGAAAAAGTCGTATTTGATTGCAAGAGCGGTATAAGCGGTGCAGGTGCAAGGGCTAGGGACTTCACACATTATCCGAACATACATGAGAGCATGATACCGTATAACGTTGTAAATCATAGACATTACTACGAGATATTACAGGAGCTTAAGAAGTTCAACGACGATATAGAAGTTTCGTTCACGCCTCATGTATTTCCAGGTTCCAGGGGCATTTTAACGACTTCATATGTTTTTTTAAAAGATGAGATTGAGAAAGATGAACTTTATGAAATCTACAGAGAATTCTACAGGGATTGCTATTTCATAAGATTGCAGGATGAGGTAAAGCTAAGCTATGTAAGGGGAAGCAATTTCTGCGATATATCCATTCACACAAACGATAGATTGGTCATAATATCTGCAATAGATAACCTCGTTAAGGGTGCAAGCGGGCAGGCTGTTCAGAATATGAACGTTATGTTCGGACTGGACGAAAGAACAGGATTGGACTTTCCGCCGCTATTCCCCTAACAACTATTCGTTGATTTTAAAATTTTTATAAACTCAGGAGGTATATAATCTGCTGTATAAACCCTTCCCTTTTTCCTGATCCTTATACCGCTCCTAATCACACCTTCAGCATCTATTACCAGAACAACAGGATTGGAATGATATCTCCTTCCAACTTCAATCGCTTCCTCAACGCTTTCAGATAAGTGTACCTCCCTTCTTTTAACGGGTATCAACCCCTTCTTTAAAATAGAATCAACGTTTAACGGATGAGTACCGTGATATAGAACCTTTGGTATACTTTCGCTTTCCGTCCAGTCTACTTTAATATCTATGCTGTGCCCGTATTTTGCTCTGATCTTTTTACCCCTTATTTCAAACCTTTCCTTCGGATCGAATTTAACTATTAATTCTATTTCAAATCTCCCTATCCCATATCTGTCCCTCAGTATCTTTTCGACTTCTTCTATGTCAAACCAACCGTACTCGTCGAATTTAAGGTTGAATCTGTGGGGGAAGTGTCTCAAAAGACCGCTCAAGAACCTGCTTATTACCTCTCTTCTTTTACCATCCAATATTATCCTACCCTTACCGCATCTGCACATACCCTTGAATTCCCCGCATGTCTCGCATATGCCTACAGGCTTCATGCTGACACTCAAACGTTTTTATAAGTTAATCTTATCGTACATCATGATCGTAAGGGATATTGAGATTAAGAACAATATGACCGTAAGCGAATTGATAGATGAGTTTTATAAATCGGGTGGATTTATGGCAAAAGAGCTGGCAGTTGCAGTCAGAATAATCGAAGAAATGGTTAAGGATAAAGAATGCACGGTTTTTCTTTCTTTTCCAGCATGCATAGTTGCTACCGGGACTAGAGGGATAATAAGGGAAATTGTTAGGAGGAGATTTGTAGACGTTATAATAACGACATGCGGAACGATTGATCATGACCTGGCGAGAATCTGGAGAAACTACTACCATGGTAGTTTCGCATTGAACGACTTAGAACTGCGGGAGAGAGGTATGAACAGAATAGGGAATGTAGTCGTTCCAAATGAGAGCTATGGAATGATAATTGAGGAAAAGATCCAGCCTATTCTCATGGAGATATACGAGGAAAAGAAAAGGATTTCTACAAAGGAGCTGATATGGGAAATTGGTAAAAGGCTTGAAAATGAGGAGAACGGAAAGAGTTCGATAATATACTGGTGCTATAAAAACAGGATACCTGTTTTTGTTCCGGGAATAACCGACGGCGCATTGGGAAGTCAGTTATGGATCTTTTACCAGACTCACAGGGATTTCGTCATAGATGTGTTAAGGGATGAAGATGAACTGAGTGATATTGTGTTTAATGCTAAAAGAACGGGAGCAATTGTGATTGGAGGAGGTATAAGTAAGCATCATACGATATGGTGGAATCAATTCAAAGACGGGCTTGATTACGTCGTTTACATAACTACCGCTGTAGAATGGGATGGAAGCCTGAGCGGGGCAAGCGTGAGGGAGGCGGTATCGTGGGGTAAGGTTAACGAAAAGGCCAAACATGTCACCGTCTACGGTGATGCTACGATAATACTTCCGTTAATCGTTACGGCGTTAATGGATAGGATATGATCTGCTTATCTTATCTATCTTATACTCTGCGTACTCGTGTCTTTCATCGTATCTGGAGAGTAGATGAGGTGACCTAACACCCGATATTATCGCAACAACCCTCACAAGCCCTTCAAGGTTTGGATCTATTCTCGCACCCCATATGACATTTGCATTTATATCGAGTTCGTAGGTCAGCTCGTTAACAATTTCCTCAGCTTCCTTAATAGTTAAATCGTTACCACCGCTTATATGTATAAGTGCACCCTTTGCACCTCTTAGATCCACCTCCAGAAGAGGATGAGCAAGGCATTCCCTTACCACGTCCTTGCTTCTTGACTGAGACTTTGATTCACCCACAAGCATTGCCGCAACTCCTCCGTTCTCCATGACAGCTTTTATATCCGCGAAATCTATGTTGACAAGAGAAGGATTCGTTATCGTATCTGTTATGCCCTTTATAGTCTCAGCTATTATTTGATCCATGACGCTGAAAGCCTGTTCTATGGGTAAATGCGGAACGTATTCCACGAGTTTGTTGTTGTCGAGAACTATTACAGTATCACAGTACTTTCTAAATTCCTCCAATCCCTCAAAGGCCTTTTTAAGCCTTGCCCTTTCAAATGTGAAGGGCATTGTTGCAACGCCTATGACTATTGCTCCCTGACTCTTCGCTATCTCAGCTATTACAGGTGTTGCTCCGGTCCCCGTTCCGCCGCCCATTCCAGCACATATGAACGCCATGTTCACGCCTCTCAGTAGCTCCTCAAATATACCCCTTGCCATCTCAGCAGCTTTTCTTCCTATTTCCGGGTATCCTCCAGCCCCCAATCCCTTTGTAATGCTTTTACCGATTAATATCTTTTTATCGGCTTTTATCATTCTGAGATGCTGGAGATCTGTGTTTACAGCAATCGTCGTAACATCCTCTAGTCCTATGTTCTTCAGCCTGTTTATCGTGTTATTACCCGATCCTCCAACGCCAATGACAACTATTTTAGGTACTAAAAACCCCTCATCTATCTTCTTTTCCTCCTTTTCCAACTCATAATACTCCTGAGCCTTTGCCACGAACGTTTTCATAGAACCACCTTAAACATAAGGACGCATCTTCTGATGTTTCTCAACGAGTTCGGACTTCTCAGCTATTAGCTTCCTTATAGCATCTCTAATCGCTTCGCTAACAGACGCATACTCACCGATCGTAACAAGTGCCTCGAGCATTTCATAATGCTGGTCTGTTAACCTAACAGATATCTTCTTCATTTCGGCTCACCTAAACATTTGTCCCCAAAGCGTGTGTCACGTGACATCTTATCGTGGTTTAAATATGGTTCATTTGTCCGACATTGTCAGACAATAGTCGGACAAAATAATATATAAATGTTTTGGTTTATAATTGTAATTTAAAATAAGATAAAAATATTGTATATCCAAATTTTTGATATGCAAAATTAAAATGGCAAATCCCATTTTTCCCTAGGATCTCCAACGATGTACTTTTCTATAAGCCTTTTTTCAACTTTAACATTGAATAGATTTGCCAAACTTAATACCATAAATAAAACGTCTGTTAATTCCTCTTTAATTCCTTCTAAATCCTTTTTCCTAACCGCTTCGGCCAGTTCACCTACTTCTTCAAATAAAACGGCTAAAAGGAATAGTTCACCTGATCTGGAATCTATTTCATAGTACTTCTTCCTTATTTCCTCCTGTATCTTATCGAGCTCCATATTATGTCTTTAGGTTAGTTTTAAATATCATCATTGCGTTTTCTATTTGAGATGGAAGAAGTAGCCGATAAATTTAAGCACGAATACATAGTGATAGGTTGCGGTGCAACGGGATTTAACGTCGTTAAAGAACTTGTAAGAAAGGGGAAAAGTGTTCTTGCAGTAGATATATCGAGGGAGAGAGTTGAGGTTTTAAGAGATGAGGAGTACGATGCAATAGTTGGAGATGCCCTCGACAGATCGCTGTACGACAGCATAGATTTTGACAGCGTTTTTGCGATAATGCTTCTGACGTCCGATGCCGATGTAAATAAAAAAGCTGTAGAAATAATAAGGGAATACAGCAAGGAGGTATTCATAATTGCAAGAGCAAAGAACCAAAAGCTAAAAGATGAGCTTGAGCAGGTCGGAGCAGATTTCGTAATACTTCCGGCTGAGGCCATGAAGAGCTCTGTTATAGAGGCTATAAAAAAGGCAGACACCTTTAGAAAGCTTAAAAGGTTTAAAAAGGTCCTTGAGAGTAGCAAGGGTGGAAAGCTTGGAATATTTACACATGACAACCCCGATCCAGATGCAATCTCATCGGCTTTTGCTCTTAAGGAAATAGCCAAGGTCTTCGGTATAGATGCAGATATACTCTATTACGGTGAAATAATGCATCAGGAGAACAGGGCTATGATAAACCTACTAGAGATACCGCTTACAAAAGCAGATGAAGTCGATTTAAGCGATTATAAGAAGTTTGCAATTGTTGATTGCTCAGCTCCTGGTGTTAACAATTCAATACCGGAAGATGTGGAGATAAGCATAGTCATAGACCATCACCCGTCGGAAGCTGTTAGGGCTGAGTTCGTAGACGTTAGAACGGATGTTGGAGCTTGCGCAACAATAATGACTGAATACCTGAAGGAGTTAAAAATAATACCGAGTAAACCACTTGCAACAGCTTTATTCTTCGGAATAAAAACAGAAACTGATGATTTTAAGAGGAATACAAGAACTGCAGATTTCCTTGCATCGGCTTATCTATATCCGTTTGTAGACCATGAAATGATTGAAAAAATGGAGGGTCCTGCGATTTCTACCGAAACTCTGGATGTACTTGGAACTGCTATAAAGAACAGGCAGATATATTCGAGTTTTCTTATATCCTTCGCAGGTTTTATAACTAACAGGGATGTTCTGCCTCAGGCTGCAGACTTCCTGCTGAGACTTGAAGGTATATCAACCGTTCTAGTCTTCGGAATTCACAAGGACTGCGTTTACATATCTGCAAGGAATAAGGATGTAAGGATAAATATAGGTGAAGTTTTGAAGAATGCATTTGGAGATGTGGGAAGTGCTGGAGGACACGCTCATGCAGGAGGAGGACAGATATCCCTGGGAATATTCGGAGATATATCAGATAAGGAAGCTCTGGCAAAGCTTGTTACCGAGGCTATAAAAAAGAGGTTCTTAAACGCTCTGGGAGTAGAAGTGAAGTCTTAACTATTACTTTTTCAATTCTCTAACGGCAGAAGTTAAACTAAAGATATATCAGTAATCCTCTCACGTTATTGAGAAGTTCAGAGACTCGTGGATGATATAAAGCTCCGAGGAGGTGATATGTATTCAGAAGGAGTCAAAGACGTTAAGGGTAAGGATAAAGTTTGTTGGAGGTTTCGATAGGAAATATCAGGAATTGGAAATCGAAAAAGGTTTGAGATATACCGATCTATTGTTAAGATTAAGGATTAATCCCGAGACAGTTGTCATTGTCAAGGACAATACGCCAGTTCCAACAGATGATCTAGTTGAGGAAGGAGAAATAATCGTTATGAGAGTTATATCCGGCGGGCTTTGATAACCGTTGCGTTAAGACTTCTGAATCTTCTTCAAACTTCTTTGTGTAATTAAATTTCGCCAATTGAACAAAAAAGACTTCAAATTCCCATATGCTTCGTAATAAAAAAATGATCAAATTCTGAAATCTCCTATTTTCAGACTTTTGTTCGTCATATCCATGCTTTTCTCTTTATCTGTCAATTCGAGCATTGCCCTTATAGCGTCTATGTTTTCGGGTATGACTATGGCTTCCTGATGAATCGCCTGCGTCAGATATAGCTCGTTGTCTACTACGGCTATTGAATCCTGCCACACTATGTTTTCGAACATGTCGTATCTTGGTCTCAACTCTCTTGCATATTCTATTATCTTTGCTGTTGAGCTAAAGCCGTCATCGCTCGATACAAGTAAAATTCTTGGCTCTTCCTTTAAAACGTCTATAACCTCATCTCTTTTTACGCTATCCTTCAACTCGATGTTCAGTGAATGAACATGCATTATCGTCGTTGGAACCTTAAACGCCACGGTCGTTATGTCAACATCGGGCAATACCGTTTGAACATCGGGTCCATGATGTGAAGGTAGTTCAACCGGATCTGGCATTATACCATTCACAAGTCCCTTCTTGTCTTCCTTTGGATCAACAACTCTCCTTATCATTACCGCTCTTACCTTTCCTATCCTGAAGTTTTCCTTCAATAGATACAGTATTCTTACAAGTCCTGTGGTATTACAGCTTACAACCCTTACATATCTTTTACCCATTGCCTTATCATAATTCGCCAATGCGTTAAAGGATAGTTCTGCTACATCCTTTTTTTCTCCTCCCTGAAATATTGCCTTAATCCCTGCCTTTTCGTAATACATCTTTTTATTCTCGGCTCCAACTTTTTTGGGAGAGCAGTCTACAACTATATCAGCTTTTTCGATCAGATCTTCGATCGTTCCTTCAACTTTTAATCCCACCTTTTCAAAAACTTCAACTCTTTCAGGAATCGCACAGTAAAGCTTAAAACCCTTTTTTATTGCAACCTTTGCTTCAAAATCCGGTTTTGTTTTTGTAACACCGATCACTTCCATATCCCTTTGCGCATTTACTGCATCGGCAACCCTTTTGCCAATCGTACCGTACCCGTTTATAGCAACTTTAACCTTCATATCACAAGCTCAAGTTTATAATTAAAAATCGTTTCGATATACTATTATACCATGGATCGAACTTGGGATATGGAGAAATACAGAAGACAGATAAGCATAATAGGGAGAGAAGGCCAAGAGAAGCTTCTGAATTCTAAGGTTTTGGTTGTAGGAGCAGGTGGATTGGGTAGCGCAGTAATAACATATCTCGCTTCCGCCGGAATCGGAAAGCTTGGAATAGTCGACGGTGATGTTGTTGAGAAACACAATTTGCAGAGACAGTTTATACATTCGGGAAATGTGGGGATGAGCAAGGCAAAATCGGCATGTGAATTTGTAAGGGATTTGAATCCCGATGTTGATGTCAGAGCATATCCATTTAACATAACGGCAGAGAATGCTGAAATTGTCAGGAAATATGATCTGGTTGTATCATGCCCAGACAACTTCGAAACAAGGCTTTTACTTAACGATGTGTGCTTGATGTTCAGGAAACCACTTGTACACGGTGCTGTTTATGCCTTTGAAGGTGAAGTAACGACAATATCCGGTTCTCCATGCTACAGATGCTTGTATATGAGCTTTCCAAAGCAGGAATCTGTTGAACCATCGATATTTGGATTCACATGCGGTGTTGTTGGAAGCATACAATCAGCAGAGGCGATAAAGGCACTGCTCGGTATGGAGACATTAAGAGGAAGGCTACTCAGAATAGATCTCCTAAACATGGAGTTTTTTGAGGTGAGGTATTCAAAAAATCCGAACTGTATTTGCTCTAAAGCGTGATATCCCTCCTCCTTCCAAGCTTACCGGGTTGAACTATTCCGAGGTATCTAGCGCATTTCGGACAGTAATAAGCCTTTATCCTCGTAATTGATATGTTTTTCCTACCTACCATTTTGATTATATCGTAATCGAGTTTCATACCCTTATAAGCAGTGAACGTTTTAAATCTCGGAACCTTTCTTCCACAGCCATCACATCTAACCATATAGTCCTTTCCTCTGGATTTACTCTGCTTGTATTCTCTAACATAAGGAGCTTTTGCCATGTTATTCCATTCGTTTCTATGGTAAAAAACTTTTTGGATTTTATTATCCTTCTATTTTTATAATTACTCTTTTATCATTTATAATTACTTCAAAAGTATTTCTGTCAACCTCCTCAACTTCAACCTCGAATTTCTTTCCGGCAACAAAAACTTCATACTTCATAGCTTCAATCTGGAAGCTTTTTTCCAGTAACTAATGCCTCTAAAAACTTCTTTTGGAAAATTCCTCTTGTCTTCTAAATACTTTTTTATCGCGGCCACGCATGCCAGGAATTCCTCAGGCGTCATAATCTCAACTTCTTTGGAGGTAACTTCTTTCTCTTTGTTTCAAGAAACCTCAGTGCATTTATTATTTTTGCCCTTGTCCACTTGGGTTCTATTATCGAATCTATAAATCCGCTGCTTAAAGCCCTTTCATAGCACATCTTTTTGTATCGCTCCCTATCATCGATTCCCAGTATTTTTAAATCGGTATCTATATCCGTTACAGCGAATTCCGCATTGGGATACGCGTATACTATGTCCGCCCCTAACATCTTACTGCCCATGGCTATGAATGCAGGTCCATACGCTTTTCTAACGACAACAGATATCACAGGGACTGTTACCTCCGAGTATGTCTGAATCAACTTCGTAGCGTAATACGAGAGCCCGTTTATTTCCTGATCAAAATTTGGAAGGTAACCTGGTGTGTCGATCAGATTGATTATTGGTATGTTAAATGCGTCACAGAACTTGACGAATGAAATTATCTTCTTTATCGAATCTATGTCCAGACATCCAAGAAGCTGGACCGAATTATTTGCGACGATACCAACTGTGCTTCCATCCATTCTTCCAAATCCTATTACGACGTTTTTTGCAAACTCGCTCTGAATTTCAAAAAAATCCTCATCGTCAACTATCTGTACTATCAGATCCTTTATGTTAAAGGGCTCATAGGAATCCCTAGGTATCTCCACATTAATCTGTCTGGACACGTCATCCTTTGTCTCAGCTATGGGTGGATCGTCCATGTTGTTTAATGGTAGATAACCTATAAGCTTTCTCGCAAGTACGTATGCTTCTTCATCGCTTTCAGCTAGAAGATGGCATATACCAGATTTTAGGTAAAATTCGGCTGTTATTTCAATATCCTTACCTGTAAACGATTTTATGACATCAGGCATAACCATGCTCATCCTGCAGTTTTTTTCCATGATCACGAAGTCGGACTGGTAGCACATGAGCCAGTTAACGTTGTTTAAAAATATGGAGATCCTCGGGATTACAGCGTTTGCTATCGACAGTCTATATAAAAACTTAGAAACATCCCTTAGGGTTCTGACATCTACATCAAATCCCTCACAGTTAAAAATGACTATTATGGGATTTCCATTCTTCAACGCAAACTCGACTATCTCATCTGAGCAGTAATCGAAAACACCATCCTTATAAAATACACAAACAGGTCTGTTATCGATCGTTCCAAAATATCCGTTGAAAATCTCGGAACAACTACCTTCATCTAGCAATACATCCTTCCAATCCATTGCAAAAAACATTATAAATCCTTATAAATAACTTTCGAATGGGCTCGTGGGGTAGCCAGGATATCCTAAGGGGCTTCGGACCCCTTGACCCGGGTTCAAATCCCGGCGAGCCCGCTAAGTTTTAAAAATCGTCTGACGATTAATCACTATGATAGACAGAATGGATAGTATAGTAAGGTTTCTATTTGAAATCGGATCACTCAAGCTCATTCCAAGATCGGGTTGGTTTAAAATCGGAATAAAGAACCCTGAAAGCGTTGCCGAGCACTGCTTTAGAACGGCTATAATTGCATCCATCATAGCTTTTTTCGAAACGGGAGACATAGATAAAGCCTTTAAAGCATGCTTCTTCGGATTGATTCACGACCTTGGCGAGAGCAGAACCTTAGATTTGCATAGGCTTTCGAGAAGATACGTGGAGATAAGAAGAGATGCATTGAGCGATCAGCTTGACATGTTACCAGATGAGTTTAAAAAAGTGCGTACAGATGATGTAATGGATTTCGTGAGAGATGCTGACAAAATTGAGTTGCTTTTGCAGGCAAAGGAATACTCTGAAACCTATCCATCCGCCATGGAATACACAAAATCTCTGAATTTTAAAACAAAAACAGCAAAAATTCTTGCCGAAAAAATAAGAAAATCTGACCATAGGTGGTGGTTGAGACTTGAATAGGTTTATATGCGATAGGATGCTTAAAAAACTTGCAATATGGCTTAGAATATTTGGATACGATACACTTTATGTGGGAGATTTGGATATAAAGGGGGATGAGGACGATTTTCTTGTTAATAACTATAGAGATAGGATTCTGCTTACGAGGGACAAGGAACTTTACAGGAGATCATTAAAATCAAGACCTGTTATCCTCATAAAATCCGATGATGTGGCAGAACAGATAAAAGAGCTGAAAAAACTTGGATTGAGATTTGAAATAAGGATGGAAAGATGCAGCGTCTGCAATACTCCTTTAAGAAAGCCGAGCGATGAAGAGGCTGTAGAAGTCATGAAAAGGGAAGGCATAAAGGAAGATTTAAGAAAGAAGTATGAGCTATGGTACTGCGAAAAATGCAAAAAGTTGTACTGGATGGGGAGTCACTGGAGAAACATGATAAGGTTTCTAAGGAGGATAGAGGTTGATTGGAATTACATGCTGAGAAAAATGGAGGAAGTTGCAAGGAAGAGAAATGCACCTGTTTACTCAATCAGAATTAGGGACAGGTTCAAGTTACTGGTATCGGCTATATTGAGTACGAGAACTAGAGATGAGCAGACGATTAAAGCTGTAAAGAAACTCTTTTCAGTTGTTAAAAAACCTGATGACTTGCTTAAACTTTCTGTAGAGGAAATAGATGAGCTGATAAGGGATGTGGGATTTCACAGGGTTAAAGCTAAAAAGATAAAGGAACTTGCGGAGATAATTGTTAACAGGTATGATTCGAGGATTCCGGATGAGTTCGAAGAGCTGATAAAGTTGCCCGGAGTTGGTAGGAAGGTTGCAAATCTCTTTCTGTCGAGAATAGGTAAGCATGCGATCGCTATTGATACACATGTTCACAGAATTTCAAATAGAATGGGAATAGTCAGGACTAAAGATGTAAAGGAAACTGAGAAAGCTTTAAGGGAAATAGTACCAAAAGAATTTTGGAACAGTTTAAATAAATGCTTTGTTGGCTTTGGTCAGACGATATGCAAACCCAGAAAACCCCTCTGCAACGAATGTCCGTTTAACGACTTCTGTCCAAAAATAGGCGTAAGGAATAGTTCGTGAGTGTCACAAAACTTTGCTAAGTAAGCATGGGGGGAAGGGATTAGCTTGCTGAAGAGATTATTATAGGTATTCAAAACTATTCCAAAACATTTTTATTCATACATCTTATCTTTTCTTAGAGTTTTGATCTGTCAAAACCTAATGAAACAAACAAATCCCGTTAAGATACCGTGAGGTAGTTGAGTTGGGAGTTCCCCGCAAGAGCACTCTCCCCTTAAGGCAAGGTCAGGACTGGTGTTATATACCAGATGGGATTAAACTTATTTCTTTATCTGGATGAGTAGATTATATGAAAAAGGGGATGGTTGTTATAACCGTATTCATATCCTGTACGTTTACCTACACGATTTTATTCCATGTGATTGAAAAAAGGGATATACTGTCCAGTCTTTACTGGACAGTAATAACTATGGCTACGATAGGGTATGGAGATATAACACCCAATACTATGGCAGGAAAGATTCTGGCTATGGCCATGGCCATAAGCGGAATAGCGATATACACGGCATTTGCATCGATTTTAATAGACTATATAACGGAAAGAAATATTAGGAGAATTCAGGGACTTGGTATGGTGAAGGACAGGGATCATGTAATAATAGCAGGTTGGAACGAGACGACAATGGAGGCGTTTAAGGAGTTGAGGCACAATGTCGACTGCGACATCGTCGTAATATCTCAAAGCCCCATCGAGCACAAATGCGTTGTTGGTGATGTAACAGATGAGGATGTTTTAAAGAGGGCAGGAATCGATAGGGCAAGGTACCTTCTAATAAGTACTGGGGATGATTCAAAGACCATATTAACAGTTCTGCTTGCAAGAAAGTTAAATCCGAATGTAAATATCGTTGCAGAGGCTGTAAAATTTGAAAACGTTGAACTGATAAAGTTTGCCGGTGCGAACAGGGTCATACTATCCAAGGGATTGGCAGGAAGACTCATGGCAAGTGCAATCTTTGAAGAACCAGTTGTAACTTTCTTTGAAGACGTAACAACAAGTTTAGAGGGTTATGACGTTTTTGAAATAGATGCAAAGGAGTTCGACAAAAGAACTGTGCTCGAAGCAATGATTGAGCTCAAGAACAAGTATAATTACACAATAGTCGGACTTGTGAGCGGTGGAAGGGTTGAGGTCAATCCAAGTCCGGACAGGGTTATAGATACCAGAGATAAGTTGCTTGTAATCGGAAAGAGTACGGGCAAAAAAAAGAAAGATTGATTATATTTTGCTCAGAATAGATCTGACATCCCTTGCTTTTCTTATGCTGAGCTCTATAATCTCATCCAGTTTCTCCTCGCTCAGAAGAAAAGGTCCGCCCTTCTGAATCGATACTATGTTATCCTCCTGATCTGTTGTAACGGTTATTACGTTTCTTCCGACGCTGAGTTCATCTCTGCATGGATCGACAAGTATCTTGTCTTCGACGACAAGAGACGTTATTGCAATGGGTAAATCCCTAACTGGCAACGGAAAATCGTCTCCGAGTTCAAATCTCTCAGCAGGAACTTTTGTGTCAAGCAAAGCCGATATTGCTGCCAGCGCAGATGCATCCATTAGATTTCCGTCATCATCCAAAGCCCATATGTCTATGAATATTATCCATACCTTACTACCCTCCTCTATGCAAAGCTTTGAAAGATCAACAGCCTTACTGTGCCTTATACCTCTATCAACCACCCTTGCAAGTTCTATTGCATTTTCGTCCGGCGGACCCGGTTCAAAAGTAGGCGATGCAAGAGGGACGAGTTCAGCATTTACTATTATTATTCCCTGATCAGGTGTATCTGGAAAAGGTTCACCAGGCTGCATTTTTATTCCCACAGCAACCTGAGTATTACCTAGCTTAACAAGAGCTGAACCCTCGGCTTTTTTGAATACCCCAGTCTTTATCTCTATATGTCTTATCTCATCAAACTTCCTTCCGTCAATTCTTTCACCATCTCTTAGCTTTGATAAAACGTAATCTCTTCTTATTTCCATTAATACTTCTTCGTTCATTCAATCACCTCCTCCTTAATGTACTTCTTCATTATAGCCTCCCTCTGAAGCTGATAGATCTTCATTGCACCTTTTTTAGCAAGTCTTAAAGCCTCTTTTAGCTCCTCAAACGTAAGTCTGCCATCCATCTGAAGTAGTGATATGGATTCTATCTTCCCGTTTCTTATCAAGAACGCAAATGGTACATCAGCCTCACCGTAGTAATCCTCTTCCTTTATAGGATCAAGTACGAGAACACCATCTACCTTTGCAACTGCAACAGAAGTAACTATACCCTTCATGGGAATTCCCGCATCTATTAGCGCAACACTTGCGGCATTCAAGCATGCAGTTCTGCTTCCAGCATCAGCCTGCAAAACCTCCACAAATATATCTATCGTGGAGCGGGGAAATAGCTCCTTCATTATAACTGGTTCCAGAGCCTCCCTGCTGACCTTTGAAATCTCTATGCTCCTCCTATCCGGACCGGGTCTCTTCCTCTCCTCAACGCTGAAGGGTGCCATGCTGTATCTATATCTTATTATAGCCTTACTAGGATCCTCTAAATGCTTTGGATGAACTTCTCTTGGACCATACACAGCAGCTACGACCTTGTTTCCTCCCATTTCCAGATAACATGAACCGTCAGCTCTTTTCAGAACACCCGCTTCAATTTTTATCGGTCTCAGCTCGTCGAATTTCCTGCCATCAAGTCTTCTGTTGTCGATTATCAGTTTTATCTCCTCCTTTTTCATATGATCACCTTAAGATCTCATCCTTCTTCTTCCTTATAAATTCCGCAATCCTATCCGTCAGACCCTCTGTATGCGCCTCTAGTTCTATCAGATATATAGCCTCTTCGGCAATTGAAACCTTTCTTCTATCACCGTTTAACCAAATTAACCCGTTTTGTCCGACTATTATCTGAATGTCTAGTTCGGATTTTAACAATTTTATCATGCTTCCCTTTTTTCCAATTACCCTTGGAACTCTTGTCGGATTTATTATAACTATCCTTCCAAGTCTTATCGCTCTGCACAGCTTATCCTTCATAGTTAGAGTTACCTTCATCTTCGGATCTATGTTCATAACCTTTGCTATTATTGCATCTCCAATATCCAGTACCTCGTTTGGTCTCTTATTGACCTTCATATCTGGATTCTCGGGGATTGGAAGGAAAGCCATGTAAGGAGAGTTTATATCTATTATCCATCCGTTTGCTGTTACCTCCTTAACTATCCCTATTACAGTATCGTTTAAGGACGGTATATACCTACCCTTGAGGGGAATTACCCTCACAGTTGTTTCTGTTTTATCAAGAAGACCGAGTACCCTTGCATAAACGTTTCCGTTCTCAACGTAAGTATTCACACCTGCAGCCTTCGGATTCGTCGATATCAAATCGCCTGGCAAAACAATTTTCCTACTAATCATATTCTATCACCTCAAAGCTGAATTCTCTTTAAAATCTTCGTCAGGGCCTCACCCTTCGTTATTCTGCTCAGCATATCCATTAGATCTCCGTGCATTCCTGCCGGTATTCTTATTATGCATATCCAGCTTCCATCCCTTTGCCATTCCTCTTTAATTATTGTTCCAAACGAGTAAAGAGCAGATATTGCTTTTCCTGTATACTGAGGAGGTATTTTCACTGCAACCTCGATTTCTTCGAGTCTTAATGGTAATATTGGCTTTAGGGATTTTATGACTTCTCTGATCTGAGCTTCAACTGGTTTAAATATATCTATATGAACCTTTGCCTGTTCTAAGGCCATTTCGATTCTAGCCGGAGGATGAGGTGTATTCGTTCTGGGATCTATCGTGTTCCTCCTTATGTATTCGATTATCTGTTTCTTCTTCTGTTCAAGCATTTCTCTTCTCTGCTCGGCCGTAATCTGTACATCTCCTTCTATTATAATCCTTTTCGCTATCTCCTTGATGTCCTTTGTTCCAAAGATCTTTTGAAGTTCATCTATCTTTGCTCTCTCACCCTTTCTCGCATCCTTGAATATATCCTCGACTGCCAGAAGCTTTTCAAAGTCGACATCCTTTCCTTCCTTTAAATCCCTTGCAAGATATGGATCTACAAGAACCTCAAAAGTTTCCCCGCACTTTTTAACTCTTGCTATTACTGCTTTTTCTAAAGAAACCATTGAAATCACCTCTTCTGAAGCTCCTCCTTAATAATCTCATTTGCCCTTTTTACAAATTCTGTTATCTCATTTATACTCAAAATTCTGAATATCTTATCATCCATCCTTATAACACCAACCTCAACACCATCTGCCGTTATCTCACTTTCAATTGCCTTACCCATAGCGACCATAGCCTTAACTATTGCATCCTCAACGCTCATGTTTTCGTCATACTCCTTCTCAAAGTACTCCATTACAACATTCCTTCCTGCTCCTATTGCCGTCGCTTTATATTCAAGTAAGGCTCCGCTCGGATCTGTTTCATATAATCTCGGTTTTTCATCTACTCCGGCTATTAGAAGTGAAACTCCAAACGGTCTAACTCCTCCAAACTGTGTGAACTGCTGCTTGAAATCGCATATCCTCTTAGCAAGCTCCTTAACGCTTATGGGTTCATCGTAAGTTAATTTATTTATCATAGCCTCAAGTCTTGCTCTGTCAACAAGAACTCTAGCGTCTGCGACCAGTCCAGATGTGGCCACACCTATATGATCATCTATCCTGTATATCTTTTCTATCGTGTCGGGTTCCAGCAGTCTACTGGTAACTCTTCTATCGGCAACAAGTATGACTCCATCCTTCGTCTTCACGCCAATCGCAGTTGCACCTCTTTTTACAGCTTCTCTAGCGTATTCAACCTGAAATAATCTACCATCAGGGCTAAATACTGTTATTGCCCGGTCGTATCCCATTTGAGGAAGATGCATTTCTTAACACCTCCAAATACTTTTTTTTGCATCTTCTAATCGTACCGCTAACACCCAATATCCTTGTTACTATTTTTGTATTTCCGACTCTGTTTATTAGGTTTAATACAAATTTAATTTTATCTAAAGCCTCTCTATTACACCTTAATATCCCATGCCTTCCATTGAAGTACTCAAGCCAGATATCCGAATGAGCCGAATTCAACTCTCCAAACACTGCAAGCATAGTTTTTGTAACTTCATTCATAAATTCCCTACCGTTTATTCTATCTTCCGATATTAGCTCAAATGCTATATATCTCTTCTTCCTTTTAAGAGATGGAGGAAAACCCTTCATGTGTAGAATAGAAAGAGGAGGAATACTATTATCACTATCAGGAATATCACCGCCAGAGCAATCTTTGCTAATATCTCCATCTTCCTCTTTTGTTCCCTCGTTATGTACTCTATAAGAATTTCTTTTTTGCAAGATTCATGCTTAAATCCTCCAATAAATCTTGCTTCTATCTTTCTCTCACCAGTTATACTCGATCTGTACTTGAATTCAAAGCTTCCATCGGGATTTGTTGCAGTTCTGTCGAATTCAAATCCGTCAACGTAGAGCTTTACGAGACCCCTTAGCGGTTCCCATTTCTTTCCCTCCTCATCGTACTGCTGGAGATAACCTCTTATAGTTATCGTTTCTCCAACGACAGGTTTTGAATCGCTTACATGCAAACCGGCAATTCTCGTCCTTATCATATTTCACCTCTTCTTCAGAGTCGCCAAGTATGCCAGATATGCATCAAGCTGTATTCTGTCATGAGCACCTTCAGTAAGCCTGAAATCAATCTCTCCGAGCTTATCTATTAATAAAACCTTCAGTTTTTCATCTATATCTGAAGCAGTTATCTCTCTAAAGAGCTGCGATACTATATCCTCACCACTCATACCGTATTCAACCATGAGCTTATCCAATAGCTCTCTTGCCTCCATAAACCTACCATCGAGAGCTATGCTTACCAGCCTCTTTATCTCCTCAGGTCTTGCTGTTGCCGTTATCTGATATATCGCATCGGCATCGATTACCTCTCTAAATGCCGATGCACCCTGTAGGGCGTTTATGGCCTTTCTGAAATCACCGTTTGCAATGTATATCAGTGCATCAAGACCATCCTCCGTTATCTCTATCCCCTCATTCTTTGCTATCTCCATCAGCCTTCTCTTCATAGCATCGGCCGGTACGGGCTTGAATTTAAATACGGCGCATCTGGACTGTATGGGCTCTATTATCCTGCTGATATAGTTACAGCTGAGTATGAACCTGCAGGTCTTCGAATACATCTCCATAGTCCTCCTTAAAGCTGCCTGAGCATCGGGAGTAAGGGCATCCGCCTCATCCAGAAATATGATCTTAAAAGGTGCACCTCCTATGGGAGCTGTTCTTGCGAACTCCTTTATCTTATGCCTTACGACGTCTATACCCCTCTCATCAGAGTTGTGCAGCAATACCGGCGTTGTTCCTCCAAAGAATGACTCTGAAACAGGAACACTGAAATCGTAAACCCAACAGTTTTGATCGTTGATCCTTTCAACGTCCTTAACCTCTACAGCATAGAGATCAGATTCAGCCAAGGTCCTGAATCTCATATAAGCTCTCAGCTCAAAATGTTCGAGTTCATGAATTCTTACGGCGTTAAGCACTTTGAGCAAAATCGATTTTTCAACTCTTCTCCTTCCATTGAGTAAATCCTTCCAGTCGATACATATCCTGTCATCTAACAGTTTAAAGAACCTCTTAAATGGATCGGCAGGTAAACAGTTTGTTTTATACTCTTCATGGCTTCTCCAAAATATCCTTAGGCCATCTCCTGTTATGGATGTATCAAATCCCAGAATTCTACCCAGCCATGCGATATCTATGAGCTCATTTCTTTTAAATCCGTTATTTAGAGTGGATATGCCTGAAATACAGCCTATTAGTTTTAACTCTGAATAAAATGGATTCTGAAGTTCTGAACGGAATGAATTATCTACGTGACATGTCCAGTTTAACCAGGAGCATCTGTCAAAATCTTTGACTGACGTGAAATAGGGGTACTTTTCTCGGACGAATTCTGATATCGATGGGAATTCCGTGTTTTTCTTGAAGGAGAGAAGGAAGTCCCCCTTTTTAATCTTATCAGCCCTTTTGGAAACAAGTCTACCTTCGTCGTTCAAAACAATTACGGAATGGTCATGTGTTGTCTTTACCTCACCCCCTTCATATTTAATCCTTAAAATCCTATCCGCTTCATGCCTAGATATAAAGGAGACGGGATAAAATCCGATATTATTATAAAAGCTAAGGACTTCTAAACCCAAGGGAACGACATGTGTTTCTTCATCTTTAAAGAACATAAGATCGATCTCTTTAAATGTAGTCCTTTTAACAACTCCATTGATTCTTATCAATATCGGTGTATCGGCTGTAACCGATGCGTTCATCTCTATGAAGTTATCTCTCCAGTTCTCTCCAAAAAGATCTCTTGTCAAGGCTATAGCTGTTGCCGTTTTACCAGTCCCCGGAGGTCCCGCAAATAGTAAATGCGGTATGTTTTTCTGTTCAACATAGCTCTTAAGTCTTCTGACGACTTCGTCCTGTCCGACTACCTCATCTAGAGTTTTCGGTCTATACTTCTCAACCCAGATTTCGGCTTCCATTGTTATGAATCATAATTTAAGTTATAAAAAAGTTGATGCAAAAAGATTAATATTCACAGATCCATAATAGTTACTGCCCGCAAACCCGGCGGGATTGAGAACCATGAAATCCCGTGGGCTCCGAGCGGGCGACATATTCATAATTTTTCAAATGTTTTTCAATTTAAAATGGCAATGCTATAGCCCAAATCTGATAAAGCTTAAACGGTTAATCAACGGGTTTAAAGGCGGGGGAATTGAGAGATATGCTGCGATGATAAACTCGTGAAAGAATCTGAGATGTTTTTAAATCGAAGCTTAAAACGTAATGATGGATTGTATGCTCAACTTCCGTATTCTATCATCCTCTTCAATATCTGAGCAGTTTCAGCCGGATTTGCTCTTCCTCTTGTAGCCTTCATAACCTGTCCGACCAAGAAATCCAGAGCCTGTTTCTTACCTGATCTGTAATCCTCGACAGCCTTTTTACATCTCCTGATGACATCCATGCAAATGCTCTCGACTTCTTCCCTGCTTATAGCAAATAATCCCTTTGATCTTATTATTTCATCTATTTCACCGCCAAAATCGAGCTTAGTCCTTATAACCTCAACAGCTCCCTTTTCCGTTATCATGTCTCTCTTCAAATACTTGAGAAGTCTTGCAAAGTCTTCGGGTTTCAGTACCTCGTAAGCAAACCTGAAATCTTTTCCTCTATAATTCAGCTCCCCTCTTAAAACATCGACAATCCAGCTCGCTGCCAGTTTTGCGTCAACGTGCTTTGCTACTTCTTCGAAGTAATTGGCCATGACCTTATCCAGTATGAGAACCTTTGCGAAGTTATCGCCTATTCCATACTGTCTCTTCAGTCTTTCCCTCTTCTCCTCAGGCATCTCTGGAAGGGTTTCCTTTACCTCCTTAATCAGTTCTTCGGTATATATCGGGACTAAATCGGGTTCGGGGAAGTATCTGTAGTCCTGCTCTTCCTCCTTAGTCCTCAAGGATACAGTTATATTATTGACTTCATCGAAATGCCTTGTTTCTCTTGCAACCCTTTTTCCCATTCTCAGTAAGTTCTTCTGTCTCGATATTTCATAGTTTAAAGCTCTCTCAACACCCTTAAACGATGATATGTTCTTTATCTCTACCCTTCCTCCTCCCTTAATCGATATGTTCGCGTCAACTCTCATAGCACCTTCCAGACTCCCATCGAACACATCCAAGTACTCCAAAATTATTCTCAGCTTATTCAGGAAGAGTCTGGCCTCTTTTGGTGAACTCATAACAGGTTCTGTTACTATTTCAAGCAATGGAACTCCTGATCTGTTATAGTCTATTAAACAGTACTTGGCAGTAGTTATCGATCCTCTATAGCTAAGCTTTCCCGGATCTTCTTCCATGTGAATTCTTCTCAGAGTTATCTTCTTCTCACCCTCCTCAGTTTCGATCGTTACGTATCCGCCGAGGGCAAGCGGTCTGTCGTACTGACTTATCTGAAAACCCTTGGGTAGATCTGGGTAAAAATAGTTCTTTCTATCAAAAACCGTGAAGGGCTGAACCTCAGCGTGCAATGCCAGAGCAACTTTTATCGCAGCCTTCACAGCTTCCTTGTTTATAACAGGCATTGCACCGGGCAATCCTAGGCAGACAGGACATACATGTGTGTTCGGTTCGCTCTCGTAATAGTGAAGAGGACAAGAGCAGAACATCTTTGTCTTAAGCTTATTTAGTTGAACGTGAACCTCTAAACCGATCATTACGTCGTCCATAGATTAAAATTTGTATCGGGTTATAAAGCTTTACTTCAGATACACGACATTACATAGGTTACCTCATGAAAATATAAATAAATATTATTATTTAAACGATCAGCAGATCCTTAAATCGCATGTTTTTTATTAAATTCTTCGAAGAACACTAAATCTGCGTTACGCTTATCTATTCGCGTGACAAACTTATCCTATGAAAAGTTATGAAGAATTGCTTGAAAGGGCTTTTAACGAGTTGCCAAAGAAGAAGATAGTTAGAAGTGAAAGATTTGAAATACCAAGAGTAAGAACTCAAAGAGAAGGTAACAAGACTATAATTAAGAATTTCTCACAGATAGCAAAGGCATTGAACAGAAGCGAGGATCATCTCTTTAAATATATGGTAAGGGCTATGGGGACGGCTGGATTCCTTGAGGCAGGAAGGCTCGTTCTGCAGGGTAAGTTTACGGAGGAAGAGATTCAGAGGGAAATAGACGATTATGTTAGGAGGTACGTTATATGTAGGGAATGTAACGCTCCGGATACGGAATTCATAAGGGAGGAGAGGATTTTAATGATAAGATGTCTTGCATGCGGTGCGAAGTATCCGGCGAGGGGATTAAATGTTTAGATTGAAGATATACAGGATCAGAAATGAAATACTCGTTGCAGTATGCGATTCGGAACTTATAGGTAAAACTTTCAGGGAAGGTGATTTGAAGATAGAAGTCAAGGAGAGTTTTTATGGAGAAAGGGATGTTAACGAGGAAGAGGTTAAGAAGGCGTTGAGAATGGCAACGATAGCAAATATAACGGGGAAGAGGGCAGTCGAGCTTGCGATAGAAATGGGGATTATAAGCAGGGAAAACGTCCTGAAAATAGGTGATTGCTGGCACGCCCAGATGGTAATCCTGTAGCACAAAAAGATAAATAAATAGATTCAAAATTAAGATATAATTATGATATATACACAGGAAATCGCTGCAGAAGTTCTGAGCATAATAGATAAAACGAATCTATCAGAAAAGGAGGCATTAAAGAGATGTATCGGGGACGATTTGGATTACAAGATAAGGAGTAGCATTCACGCCTATGTATTTGAAACTGAGAAAAGGAAAAATATAATAGATTTTATAATAAAAATGTGTTTAAAAGGTAAGAGGGATCTCGATCCTCTTTTTAAAAACCTTTTAAGAATCGGTATCTACGAGATGCATTTTAAAGGTGTTCATCCCGCACTGGCAACAGATTCGATTGTCAGAATAGTTAAGAAGAGGTTTGATGAGAAACATGCATCACTTGCAAACGCCGTGCTCAGGAGAGCAGAAAAGATAAGTTTAGAGGATGAGCTGGAGAAGATAAGAAACAGGATAAAGTATTACTCACTGAAGTACTATCATCCGGAATGGTTCGTCAGATACGCGATAGATCTGATAGGTGAAGAGGAGGCAGTGAAGCTCATGACTGCTAACAATGAGAAACAAACGATATACATAAGGGTAAACGAATTGAAGAGCTCAGTCGAAGCTGTTAGGAGATATCTCGAGAAAAACAATGTTGAGATATCTGAAACACCTCTATTCGACGTATTTAAGGTTATATCATATGAGAAATCTCCAGCAGTCCTAGAATGGCACAAAAAGGGATATTACGTGATTCAGGATCTGGCCTCATCCTTTGTTGCCCATGTTTTAAGTCCCGAACCCGATGAAACTGTACTTGATCTAGCAGCGGCACCCGGTTTGAAAACGAGTCACATTGCAGCGTTCATGCAGAACAGCGGTAGGATAATAGCCGTAGATAATTCAAGGGAGAGAATGGAAAGGATGAAGGCAAAGATGAAGGTTCTTAACGTTAAAAATGTCGAATATAAAATCGCAGATGGTTCCAAATTTCTTGCAGGCGATGTTGACAGGGTTTTAATAGATCCACCATGCTCATCTACCGGAAGTTTCAGGAATTACCCGTGCATTAAGTGGAGGTTTGATGAAAGGAAGTACATGGGTACGATAAGGGTTCAGAGGGCGATGATCAAGAATGCGTTCAGGAACCTAAAGGAAGGCGGAACACTTGTATACTCCACGTGCTCTATAACGTTCGATGAAAACGAAGAAAACGTACTTTTTGCTTCTAGGTTTTTTAAGATTGAAGAGGTAAAAAATATGATAGGCGTTAGAGGGATAAGGAAGTTTAGAGGTAAGGAATTTCCCTTCTGGGATAAGGTCGTCAGAACTTTCCCTCACATGCACGACTGCGTTGGCTTCTTCATTTCAAAGATGAAGAAGGTTTAACGATTAAAACCATTCCATACCCCTCATCTTCAAATCCCTTCTCTTCCTCTCAAGGAATCTTTGAACAGTGGAGTGCTGGGCACCTTCTATAAGCATCATTACGGCTTCTCTAGCAATTGAGACGTTTTCAGCATTTCCTATTATCGCAACCGTTTTACCGTATACGGAAATGTTAACGTTTAAAAGTTCTTCTATGCTCTTCCTCATACTCCCACCCTTTCCTATTATCCTTCCCTTAACCCTCTGTAAGGCCTTTTCGGGAATGTAATCTGTTAGATCGAGTATATCTAATACAATCATCTCATCCTTCAGAAGCTTTAGAGCTATGTCCGGATTAAATCCGTGCGCTATAGCCTTTATTATATCCTGTACCCTTAAGAAATTCACGGGATCTTCACACGTTATCCTAACGACGCAAGTCTTGCTGTTTATTCTTAGCTTGCATCCTGTCTCCTTTTCAATTCTTTCTTTTATCTCCCCTTCTTTACCTATCAGAACTCCGATTCTGTCCTCCGGTACAACCATTTCTATCTCCATCCAAATCATGTCTTTTAGAATTATATTTTAAGTTTAGGATTCGACGCAGTTTTAGATTTAAGTAACATTTAAATATAAAAAGGAACATTTGGTTTTAAGAACCTGAAAGCCCTTGAAGGGCGAGATGTGGGTGCAAGGATGTGCGGAGTCCCGTTTATCCCGAAAGGGAGAACTCCTCAATGAATGTTCCTTAAACAACCTTGAGGGGAGAACGGTTTGCAATATTTTCCGATTCAATTTCAATTAACATTTAGAAAGAGTTTGCCGTTACACTCCAGAAGGAACTTTATAGAAATTTATAAACCTTTGCGCTAAAACATAGGCAGAAGTGCAATGAATGTCTAATCCCAATTTTCTGTGGATTTGCTTAGCGATTTTACTCGTATTTGTTGGATTAACAAAAAAAACCTTAAATCCTCTTTTTAGAGCCATAGTAACTCCGCAATGTAGCAATTCATGTTTTGCGAACTTAGAAATTTTACGATTGGCTTTAGGATTGTTTGTGAACTGTTTCTTCTTAATTCTATCAAGATCTTCGAATAAAACTATTCCTACATTGTGATAATATGCGTAATTCAACAATTCAGCTAAAGCCTTTAACCTAATATCTTTAGCCTTGTTTTTAGGGAATCCGTGAGAAGTAACTTCTGGAAAG
>Ga0190367_1000374_pt1 | contig 33320 bp, 38 predicted proteins | sample 4872181011_MG_FD_171838 | JGI IMG/M metagenome (GOLD analysis project Ga0190367, IMG submission 171838) | Hydrothermal vent microbial mat bacterial communities from Southern Trench, Guaymas Basin, Mexico - 4872-18-10-11_MG | ecosystem: Environmental > Aquatic > Marine > Hydrothermal vents >...
TACTGACGACATACGTAAGGTAGCTGAAGTAATAATCAAGAAGGGTGAGCTACAACTAACTACTGAGCAACGTAGGGCGTTACTTGAGGCTAAGAGGAAGCAAATAATTACCTACATAGCTAGGAGCGCCATAGACCCGAGGACCAAGACACCCATACCCCCATCAAGAATTGAGGCAGCAATGCAGGAAGTTAGGGTTGCTGTAGACCTATATAAACCTATTGAGGAGCAAGCCGTAACTATAGTTAAAGCTATATCCAGGATAATACCGATAAAGCTAGCTAAGGCTTTATTAAGGATTAAGGTACCACCACAGTACTCAGGTAAGTTCTACGGTATTTTCATGAGGTTAGGTGAGGTTAAGAGGTCCCAGTGGTTAAGTGATGGCTCATTACTCGTTGAGGTTGAGATACCCGCAGGCATGCAGAGTGAGGTCATAGATAAGGTAAATAAGTTAACTAAGGGAAGTGCTGAAATTAAGGTACTAGCGGTGGTTTAATGAGTAAGGAAGGCAAGAAAGGTAAGGTACTCGTCGAGAATAGGACGCTAGTAGTTCCTGGGGATGTGGTTGCTGAGGGGGATGTAGATATACAGACACCCCACTACCTGATAAAGATGGGTGATAAGGTAGTAGCTACTGTTATTGGCCTAGTCAATATCGAGAATGAGAATAAGTTAGGACTCATACCTTTAGAAGGTACTTACGTACCTAAAGTTAACGACTTAGTTATAGGGATAGTTACCGATATAGGAATTACTTACTGGGAGCTAGATATTAAGGCGCCATACCCAGCCATCCTATACGCTTCAGACATGCTTAACAGACCTGTTAATGTTGCACAAGAAAACCTAGCTGACTACCTAAACATAGGTGACGTAGTGGTAGCTAAGGTAAGTGTCTACGACAGAACAAGGAACCCAATACTAACCGTTAAGGGTAAAGGGCTAGGTAAGGTACCTAAGGGGGTTCTAGTCGAGGTTAACCCATCAAGGGTCCCGAGGATTATAGGTAAGAAAGGCTCAATGATAAACATGTTGATAAGTGAGAGTAAGTGTGAAATCATTGTCGGGCAGAATGGGCGTATAGTCATTAACTGCCCTAACCCCGAGATGGAGAACATAGTCGTTATGGCTATAAGGAAAATAGAGCGTGAAGCCCACATATCAGGACTTACTGAGAGAGTACGTCAATTCATACTTGAAGAAAAAATCAAAAGAGGCCTAATAAGTGGTACTGAATATAAACTAAATAAAAAAGAAAAATGAAGTTATTAAAACATACCTTACTTTAGCCCACGAAGTACCTCACCCATTAAATACAAAGCTGTATCGAGATCTTTACCAAACGTATATATCTCCACATAGTAATTAGGTGCGCATGTATATACATGGTAGAACCCCTCAACATCCCTATATTTATAGATAACTACGACTGTATCCTCAAGCTTGATTACTTTAGTTATGTACTTAGGATCTATAGAGTTCTTAACGTAATTACTCCATGAACTACAAACCTGCCTTAAGTACGTGGTGTTATTTAACGGTATAAGTATTAATGATAACGTGCCCCATCTAGCGTAAGTGTCTGCTTCCACATACTTAGGTACTTTGACCCCTTTATATACAGTAAATAATTCCATATCAGGCTCCCTTAATGTGTAGATAAAGCCTACATCAAAAGCCTTCCTAGGATTCTTACTAAAAGTTTTTATTATTATGACCCTTAACTTAGAGCCATCAGGCAATTCAGTAGGTACTCTCGGTTTCATACCTAAGTAATCGACCAACTCATCATAAGCAACTACTCTATAACCCAACTGATAAAGAAGCTCAATCGATGGTTCAGGTAACCCACCGGGATGTTCCTTAATACTGCTTTTCATAGTAGTGATATTACCCATCGTAGCATTTTGTATTTGTGTTGTTACCTTGGGAGTTACCATCCCGGTATCTATATCGGTGTTCTGTATCCCTGATCCGTTGGTCTTAACCGCTTCCTTAATGTATTGGTGATTATACTGATAATAGTAATAGATAAGCATCGAACCAGCTATCAACAAAATTACCAAGGCAATGATAGTTAAGTGCTTAACCGTGCCTAACATGATATCACCTATTCTGAGCTATCATTATATGCGTATCAGACAGTATATTTACTTCCATGTTATCTTGTTCGTAAAGGATGAAAGGATCTTTCCAAGGGCTCCAACTTGGCTGAGAGCCTGGTCCTTCAGGATAGGGTGAATATCTCAAAAGCTTATAATCCACCAACAATTCATTATCTTCATGATCACTTTCAGCATGTACTATGGCTATATACGGAAGCGCCACATATGAAGGCTCGGGTAATGAAACTACGTATCTTGTTTGTCCATTAACTCTGAAGATTACATAATTACCTCCCTGACTAACTGATATAATAGTTTCTATGGTATAGTAAGTAAGGAAGGAGGCAGGTATTCTGAATCCCCATTGCGCGGTGCCTCCAAGGAACTGATATTCACTATATAGCTCTAATTGGTTGTTAGCACTGGATCTTATGAATCCTATTAAGAACCAAGCAACTCCTCTTCGGGAGTCTGTGAAGTACAAACCAACTTGGGTTGCTATACCTCCAGAACCTACTGGATCCATAACTAATGTTGCTGCATAACTGCGGGCTCCCTTAACACATTCATGAGAATCCCTAGCCATTGCATGGTATGCAGCATTAAGAGTGGATGCTAAAAGCATAAGCGATAACGTCACTAAGCTTAAAGCTATTTTAAAGAACGTTTTTGCGAGCAGAACACTCACCTTCAAGCTTATAAAGCTTATAAAGCTTACTTTCGTGGCGCAAGTAAAGGATTTTTAAGATGTGAACGTATTAGTGAGGGGATTTAAGTCTTTGAGGTGTAGTTATGGGTTCGAAGGGTGAGGTTAGGCTCATTGATGAGAAGGGGTTGAGGCATGATGGTAGGAGGCCTGATGAGTTAAGACCTATTAAGATGGAGATAGGTATTTTGAAGAATGCTGATGGTTCAGCACTTGTTGAGTTTGGTAAGACTAAGGTTATAGCGGCTGTTTACGGTCCTAGGGAACCTCACCCTAAGCACTTAGCGTTACCTAGCAGGGCCATACTTAGGGTTCGCTACCACATGGCACCTTTCTCGACTCATGAGAGGAAAAGCCCAGCACCTTCTAGGAGGGAGATAGAGCTATCTAAGGTTATTAGGGAGGGTCTTGAGTCGGCAATAATCTCTGAAACGTTTCCTAGAGCTAGTATAGATGTATTTATTGAGGTACTTAACGCTCATGGAGGTACCCGAACTGCTGGGATAACGGCAGCTTCGTTAGCGTTAGCTGATGCTGGTATACCTATGAGGGACTTAGTGGCTGGGGTTGCTGTTGGTAAGGTTGATGGTGTCCTAGTCTTAGATATTGATGAGGTTGAGGATATGTATGGTGAAGCCGACATGCCTATGGCAGCAATGCCATCACTAGGTGTAGTAACTCTCCTTCAGCTTAACGGTGTTTTATCGAGGGAGGAATTCAGTAAGGCGTTGGAGCTTGGGTGGAAGGGTATTATGGAGATATATAAGATGCAGAAGGAGGTCCTTAAGAAGAAGTATCTTGAGATTAAGGTAGAGGAGTGATAGCCATGTCCCTCACACCATCAAATGAGGTCGTTGTTCCCTCAATTAAGGTAGAGTCACTTATTGAGCAACTAAAGAAGGGGTTAAGGCTTGACGGTAGGAAATTAACTGACTTTAGACCTATTGAGATAAAGGTTGGTTACGTAGATAATGCTGACGGTTCAGCATTCGTTAAGTTAGGTGATACCCAGGTCTTAGTTGGTATTAAGCTAGAGGTTGGTAGACCGTATCCAGACACACCTAACGAGGGTGTTTTAACCGTTCATGCGGAGTTCGTACCTACCGCATCACCAACGTTCGAGCCTGGACCGCCTGATGAGAATGCTATTGAGTTATCGAGGGTTGTTGATAGGGGTATTAGGGAGGCTAAGGTCATAGACCTAGGTAAACTCGCCATAATACCTGGCGAGAAAGTATGGATTGTCTGGGTAGATATCTACGTGCTAGACCACGACGGTAACTTAATAGACGCCTCAGCATTAGGCGCTATGGCAGCTCTACTCTCAACTAAGATGCCTAAGTACGAGATAACTGAGGACGGTAATGTTAAGGTGATTAAGGAGGAGCGTGGTGATTACTTACCACTAAACCGTGGTGTAATTACTGTTACAGCGGCTAAGATAGGTGATCACATAATTATTGACCCAACACTTGAGGAGGAGTCCCTCTGTGAGGCACGCATAACCTTCTCAGTAACCAACGACGGGTTAATAGCTGGTATGCAGAAGGCTGGTATGGGTTACCTCACCAATGAGGAAGTTCAGAAGATAGTCGATATAGCTCTAGCTAAGGGGAAAGAGATCTTCGGGATCATAGAGAAGGCCGTGGGTAGGGCGATAACACCTAAAAAGGGGGATGTAAATGTTACTAAAGCAGGGAGTGAGGGTGAAGGTGGGGAGTAATGGGTAGGACTAAGGTAGTCGGTATAGCCGGGAGGTTTGGGGCTAGGTACGGTGCTACTTTAAGGAAGAAGTGGAAGGAGATTATGGAGAAGAGGTACTCAGAGTATAAGTGCCCCTTCTGCGGTGCTAAGAGGGTCATGAAGAGAATCTCTGTAGGCATATGGTATTGCCCAAGCTGTGGTAGGGTATGGGCTGGTGGTGCCTACACGCCTGAGACTGAGGTAGGTAAGGTAGTCACCACTGTTAAGAAGGGTTAAGAGCCTGTAGTTAAGTTGGTTGTTTTAATAACATCATCACATAGACCATCCCGTAGGACTAGATCTTTTCTTAAGGACTTAAATAAAGTTATACCTAATAGCCTAAGGGTCAATAGGGGTAAGAAAACCTTTGATGACTTAGCCTTAATAGCACTTAATAACGGTCTTAAGTACGTATTGATAGTCTCCGAAGTTAATGCTAACCCATTAAGAATAACTATCTATGGTGTTTATGAACAGGAGAGCAAGTTAGTTAGGCTTGCTGAGCTGAGGCTTAGTGGTGTTAAACTACTAAGGGAAATACCTGACTCACAAATACCCTTAAACATAAGGAAGTTAGTCATTGACCCTAAAGACTTAGACGTACTTAATAAGGTTGGTGGGTTAGATAAGTTTCTTGAGGCACTTAGGGCCGAGATTAAGCCTGTAGATAGCATAGTGAGTGTAGGTGACTATATGTTAGTGAAGCCTAAGAAACTTGATGGTGATTTAGAGCTATCATTCATATGTTTAGGGACCATGAAGATATGCGGGCCAATCATTAGGGTAAGGAGGGTGATTACCTACGGCTAGGGGGGAGCAAGCATTTAAGGTTAAGCTAGAGGTTTATGTCGCTGATGATAAGCTTAGGTCAACGATTCTTAAAGCATTAAGACCTGAGGTATTCAGTAGACCTAAGAGGGAGGCTATAAACATATATATAGGTGTTGAAAACCATAACGTAATGATTGTTTTCGAGAGTAATGAGTTAAGTAAGGTTAGGGCTGCCTTAAATTCATTCATGTACCTGATTCACTCAATTAACGAGACCTTGGCTAAGCTTAAGAGTAGTTCTCATGGAAGCTAATCACGTTAATAGTTATAAGTTCTAAGCACAAAGTTAGTTAGGTGGTGCAATGACCGAGCGATTGCCTCCGGAAGTACAGCAGTACGTTGTTAAGTTACAGCAAATTCAAGGCCAGTTATCACAGATACTATCTGAGAAGCAGGTCGTTGAGGGTGAGTTACGTGAGGTCAATAGGGCTTTAGGAGTGCTTAAAGATCTAGACCCTCAAACACCTATATTTAAGAGTGTTGGACATCTACTCATTAAGGTAAATAAGGAGAGCGTTGAGAAGGAGCTTAATGATAAGAAAGAGATATTGGAGTTGAGACTTAAATCACTTAGTAAGCAAGAAGAACTACTTCGCTCACAGCTCAATCAAATTCAAGGAAAGATTAATGAGTACCTAGCTAAGCTATACCAGCCTAGAGGGAAATAAAATTAATGAAGAGAAAGCGCAGAACACTAACCGTCCTTAACCTTGATTTTAATAAGATTTTAAGAGATGGCTTAGAAAACCTTGCACTTCTAATAAATGACATACTTAGTGAGGAGGTTGATAAGGTTTTTAAGGGAATTAAGTTGCTTGAGGTTGAGCCAGCAGTAAGTATAGATATTGATGATGCCTTAAACATAGTGTTAGAAATCGAGGTTAGATCCCCAACCCCGATAAGTCCTGAGGTAGAACTGAAGATAGATGAAGTAATGACTAAGACGTTTAGGAGGGTGGAGAATGAGTTACTTACTAAGTTTATTAAAGAGTGAGTTACTGGATTTGTTTAAGCATTTCAGAGATCACTTAGTTAAGGGTAATTACCGTAAGGTGTGTTTAACAGCCCATAATAACGCTGATCCAGACGCTGTAGCTAGCTTAATAGCTATTAAGGAGTTGGTTAAGAAACTCATTAATGCCGATGTAGAGGTTACATTACCTACTCAAGTTAGTGCTATATCTAAGCAGGTCTTAAGTAACTTAAACATGACTTTAGAGTCATCACCTATTGATTCATTACATTCATGCGACTTACTGATAATTATAGATACGTCATCATCGCAGCAGTTAGGCGAGATAGCTAGGTACTTAAGAGGAGTTAAGTATGTGGTCGTAGATCACCACGATATAAATAGGTTATGTGAGGGTGCCGAATTATGTGTTTATGATCCATCAAGGAAGTCAACATCGGAGATAGTGACCTCCATTTATGCGTATCTAGGCTTAAACATAGGTAAGGAGTTATCTACGCTGCTCATTACTGGAATACTTTACGACTCTAAGCACTTAATACTTGCTGATGAGGTTACGTTCTCCGCTATGGTCTACTTGATTAAGTGTGGGGGTAGTTACCGTGAGGCTTTAAAGGCTTTGAGAAAGACCCTTGGGATTCCCGAGAGGATAGCTAGGTTAAGGGGTGTTGCTAGGTCTCACATAATTAGGGTCGATAACTACTTAGTAGCCATAACATGTGTCGGGGCTTACGAGTCCTCAGTAGCTAGAGCGTTGATTGAGGTAGGCGCTGATGCAGCTATAGTCATGTCTAGTCAGAAAGGCGGTTGTAGGGTAGATATCAGGTGTAAGGAGGGTATGGTTATAGGTGATAGATACTTAGGTGAGTTGATAGTCAATGAATTAACTAAGTCACTAGGTGGTGAGGGTGGGGGTCATAAAGGTGCTTTAGGGGCTCTTGTTAAGGCGAACGTACCTACAGTATTTAATGAGCTAATTAAAGTCCTAAGAAAGTATTCTAAAGAGTTTAAGGTTCTTGAGGAAGGGGTCTGTAGGGAATATGGATAATCCATATAGGAATAGTATGGTATTTCTGGGTCAGGTTAAGTGTATAGTAAATCTATTTATCATTAATGTCTTCTTAATCTTAAGCTATATACCTATAGATAGGATGTAGGTTCATTGCCCTAATAGTTTGTATTAAGAGTTTATGGTATTACCTTCAGCTATGGTACTCGTTTAAAGTCCTCATCTTATGTAGCGATAGTTGATATACCATAGTACCTGCAGGTAACCGCTATTTGTGCATCAGTAGGTAAAAGTCTATACTTAGTAATGACTTCCCTGAGCTCTTTTATTGACTGATGGTCGTTCAGTATCTTTACATCCAGCTCCTTTAAAAGTTCATGAACACTTTTTAATGGTTCTTCGAATATCTCTATTCCCTTCTCTACAAAGAGTTTCTTAAATTCGTAGTAGTTAACTACACCGTATTTACGTCTAGCGTATGCTCTAAACGTGACATGAAGTAACTCATTATAAACGATCACTGATATAACAGGCTTTATTAGAAGCTCAATAGCTCTATTAGCTTTCGGAGTTAGTTCTGTCTTGTAGAGGATATTGTAGAATATGTTGGTATCTACGAAGATCAAGAGCTATATACCTCTTCCTCGTAGGCTTCTAGCTCTTTAGCTGAAGCCTTACCTAGTATGCCTATAAACTTATCTATGTTGGGTTTCCTTCTTACGATAATAATGACTTCCTCACCATCCTTCAGATCTACATCCTCTAAAAGCTTTAACACACCCTTCTCATATACAGCCTTAACAATTAAGGACACTTACTTCACCTAGGTAACTATTCTAAAGGGGATTATTTTTAATTTACCATAGAGCGCATAGCTAAAGATTATAGAGGAGCTAGAAACCATAAAGAGCGTTCAGTTAAGTAAATTACTTCTGTTTAGGGAGTTACTTTAGGTGCTAGCTTGGTACGTGTTTATGTCGATGATAGAGAAAGGAACTCTAATGTTCCTGAGTTGCTTAAGGCTATGGGGGTTACTGTTATATTTAAGAAACTTAATGTTGGGGATTACATGGTTTCTGATGAGGTGATTATAGAGAGAAAACGTGTTGATGATTTAGTGAAGTCCGTGTTTGATGGTAGGTTCTTTGACCAGATAAGTAGGCTGGTTAAGGAGGCGCAAAAACCGTTCCTTATTGTTGAGGGTAATTTAAGGCAGATTAAGTTAATAACCGATAGGTGGAAGGCCATTCAAGCAGCGTTACTTACTGCATTACTTAAGTTCAATATCCAGTACTTCAATACCTACAACGCTAAGGAGACTGCTGAGGTTATTAAGTATCTAGCCGAGAGGGTGTCTAAACCTGAGAGTAGACAGTACTTTGCTAAGGTACGTGCGTTATCTAAGCCTAAGGCCGTGTCGGACATATCTGAGTGGCAACTCTTCATACTTCAATCACTACCCTACGTGGGTCCTAAAACAGCTCAGAAACTCCTTGAGAAATTCGGTACTGTAAGGGCTGTTTTCAACGCATCAATAACTGAGTTAGCTAGAGTTGAGGGTCTTAATGAGAGTAAAGCTTCTAGGATAGTTCAGATATTAACAACCCCTTATAGAGGGTCTAAGGGTAGGCAAAGCGGTGCTACCTCAATAATGGAGTTTATGGGGTCTAAGGAGTGAATATTAAGTAACCCCCACATCTGATGTGGTGAAACTTTATATAACCCCTTTAGCCTTAAAGTATGGTAGTGATTCGAAATGGTGCGTTACAAGACTGTAGAGCAAATTCAGAAGATAATGACTAACTTAGAACAGGTACGTAACATAGGTATAATTGCCCACGTAGATCACGGAAAAACAACCACAACTGACTCACTACTAGCTGCTGCAGGGATAATCTCGCCTAAGGTAGCTGGTGAGGCATTAGCCCTAGACTACTTAGAGGTAGAGCAGAAGAGAGGTGTTACGGTTAAGTCAGCTAACATAAGCCTTTATCACGAGTATGAAGGTAGGCCGTACGTAATTAACTTAATCGATACTCCAGGGCACGTTGACTTCTCAGGTAAGGTTACTAGATCGCTAAGGGTTCTTGATGGAGCTATAGTGGTTGTTGATGCTGTTGAGGGAGTAATGACACAGACAGAGACTGTCTTGAGGCAAGCCCTTGAGGAGAGGGTTAGGCCTTTACTCTACATAAATAAGGTTGATAGGCTAATTAAGGAGCTAAAGCTATCTGCTCAGGAGATTCAGCAGAGGTTCATAACCATAATTAAGGAGATTAACGCATTAATACAGACTTATGCTGAGCCTGAGTTTAGGAAGAAGTGGATATTAGACCCAGCTAAGGGTATGGTTGCCTTCGGCTCTGCTAGGGATAAGATAGGTCTTACAGTACCGTTAAGTAAGAAGACAGGGGTTAAAATTACCGACATGATTGAGGTCTATAGGAGTGGTGATAGGGAAGCTCTTGAGGAATTACAGAAGCGTATACCGCTACACGTAGCCCTACTAGACATGGTCGTTAAGTTCGTACCTAACCCGAAGGAGGCCCAGAGATATAGGATACCTAAGATATGGAAGGGAGACGTAAATAGCAAGATAGGTCAGGCAATGCTTGAGGCAGACCCTGATGCTCCAGTTATATTCTTCATTAACGATATGAGGATAGACCCACACGCAGGTCTAGTAGCTACTGGTAGGGTATTCGCAGGGACAATAAGGCCCGGTCAGGAGGTCTGGTTAGTTGGTGCTAAGACAGCTCAGAGAGTTCTTCAAGTAGGTCTCTACATGGGTCCGTTTAGGGAAATAGTTGAGCAAATATCTGCTGGTAATATAGCTGCTGCCTTAGGTCTCGATAGGGCTAGAGCCGGTGAGACCGCTGTTGATATTAGGGTTAAGGACTATGTAGCACCGTTCGAGAGGCTACGCTACATCTCAGAACCTGTAGTTACTATGGCTATAGAGCCAGTAAGAACTACGGACATAACTAAGCTGATTGAGGCATTACGTAAGTTAGCTATTGAAGACCCTAACCTAGTTGTTAAGATAAATGAGGAGACAGGCGAGTACCTAATCTCAGGTATGGGCCACCTACACTTAGAGATTATATTGACGTTCCTTAAGCAGAATTACGGTCTTGAGGTAAAGACGTCACCACCACTAATAGTTTATAGAGAAACCATTAGGGATAAGAGTAAGGTCATTGAGGGTAAGTCACCTAACAAGCACAACAAGCTGTACATAAGTGTTGAACCCCTCAATGAGGAGACCATAAAGCTAATCCAGCAGGGTGTAGTAACTGAGGATATGGATGCTAGGGAGAGAGCTAAGATACTGAGAGATCAGGCTGGCTGGGAGTATAATGAGGCTAAGAGGATATGGGCTATTGATGAGGGCATAAACGTATTTGTTGACTTAACAACTGGTGCTCAGCACTTAAGAGAGGTTAAGGACACGATAATTCAGGGCTTTAGGTTAGCTATGAGGGAAGGTCCACTAGCTATGGAGCCTGTGAGGGGTGTTAAGGTCATACTCCATGACGCTATAATCCACGAAGACCCAGCACATAGGGGCCCAGCACAGTTATTCCCAGCCACTAGGAACCCGATATATGCGGGTATGCTCATGGCTAGACCAACGCTCTTAGAGCCCATACAGAAGCTTGATATTAGGGTACCTATGGAGTACTTAAGCAACATAGCTACGGTAATTACGAGGCATAGGGGTAAGATACTTAACGTAATTAACTTAGCTGGTAACATGCTAAGGATATTTGCTGAGATGCCTGTTGCTGAGTCAGCGGACCTAGCCAATGAGTTAAGAGGCGCTTCAGCAGGTAGGGCTTTCTGGGGTACCGAGTTCAGTAGGTGGGCTCCAGTACCCGAGAGTTTACTATGGGACCTTGTAAGGAAAATTAGGGAGAGGAAGGGGCTTAAACCAGAACCGCCGAGACCTGAGGACTTCATGCCACTTTAAATATAATTTAAGATAAGTAGGTTTAGTCCTAAACAAACATGATAGAGAAATTAGTGATCATATTTTTAGGTCCTGCAGGTTCAGGTAAGACCTCATTAACTTACTCACTTAGTAGATGGCTTAGAAATAAAGGCGTCTCAGTAACTTACGTTAATCGTTAATTTAGATCTTGATATAGGGGTGCTTCCCTAAAGCCTAACGTAGATATTAGGAACTACGTAACGATACGTGGGTTAATGGTTAAGGAGTGCTTAGGGCCTAACGAAGCTATGATTAGGGCTATGGGGATGCTTAATGGGGTTAAGGATAAGGTAATAAGTCGGATGTTATCACGTAGTAAGGACTTAATACTCGTAGATACGCCAGAGCAGAGTGGGGTCTTCATACATAGGTCTGAGGATGTTAAATTCGTGAACTACCTAAAGAATGATCTTAAACCTATGGGTATAGTTCTTATAAACCTAACAATCCATAGATTCCCTATTGAGGCATCCATAGCCCTACTGCTATCACTAATAACTCAACTCAGATCTGATATCCCAGTAATCCCGGTAATAAACAAGTCTGTTAGGTAATTGAACCTAAATCTAACTCCTTAGTTATGGTATTAAGTGAGAATAAGGAACCCCTGCGAAGTAGTGATAAAGGCTTAATAGGTGACCTACTTAGTGAGTTACCTAACGTGATTAACCCTTACCTACCCTCGGTTAGGTTGGTTAGGGTGGCAGCAAAAACTGGTAGGGATCTTGATGAACTCTATGGATTAGTTCGTGAGGTATTCTGTGTATGTGATGACCTAACGTAAAATGCAATGATTAAGTAATTAATGAGGGAGCAGGTAAAAGTATTTTATTAAAAAGTTTTTTGTTTATGATTTATGATTTAAGCTAAATACGTTAGCAAACGTAGTCGTCTGGAACCTTAGCTCTGAAGTACTTGCCAGTCTCTGGGCTCTTGAAGAGGCCGATCTTTACGCCCTTCCTGCCCTTTGGCGCTAATGTCCAGACCTTCTCCGGGGCAATCTCAATCTCCTTACCAGTAGTTGGGTCCTTTACCTTAACTGGGGTCTTGCAGGGCATGTTTTCATCACCATGAATAATTAATAACCATGGGTTTTAAAAATTACTATAACACATTAAAGGAAACCTCATAAACTCATTGAAGAATTACATAAGCATAGATTTATGTAGTTCTTTAAAAAAGACTTAAAATTATGGTTTTCACATGAGCAAGTACTTTAAGATATTAAGGTATACAATTAAATTTCTCAAGGAACTTGACCATAATAAAATAATATAAAAATAATAGATATAATTATATTAGCGTGAAGATGCTCAGTAAACTTCGGGTTCTTCACCAGTAATCCGAGGGCCCCACACATCATCGCTATGACACTCTAAGTAATTAAGTCTTTTATTTCTTAATACCTAATACGTAAGGAGTGTGCTTGGGTGATGGTGCTTGAGCATTAACATTGCTGTCATGGTTAAGGTGGTTCATGACTTAAATATGGTTGTGGGTTGTAAGTCTACCAAATGTATTTACTCCCTTCCATTAGCTATTAATGATGTTGATTTAAGCGGTTTAGCATTAGCTTGTGATTTAAAGAATAAGTTTGGCGGTTATGTCACCATATATTCCTATATAGGTCAACACCTTAAGGATAGACTAAATGAGGTTGAGTTAATTCTTAGGAAGCTGCTTGCGTTAGGGGCTGACAGCGCTGTCTTAATAGTAACTAACGATACTTATCCCTATAGTGAATCATTGGTTGTTAAGTCATTAAGGAATCAACTACTTAACGGCGTATTACCTGACTTAATTATTTGTGGTGAGGCATCTATAGATAGCTCAACATCACAAATATGTCCAAGACTTGCTTACGCCTTAAGCACGCCCTACCTACCTTACGTTAAGTCCTTAGATATCGACGTAGACGAAAAGGTCATTAAGGCAGAGAGCTTCATAGGTGATGAAGTAATTACCATCAGAGTCAAACTACCTGCAGTCATTAGCGTCGTTAAGGAGATAGCTAAACCTAAAATCCCTACATTGAGGGAGCTAATTAAGGCTAAGAGAAAGCCCATACACATTACTAACATTACCTACAAAATTAGTAAGCCATTAGTAACCATAAAACCTGTTGAGGTTAAGAGGGAGGGTAAGATGTACCGTGATAACCTAGATGACATGGTACTAAAGTTTATTGAGATTATTAAGGGTGTTTACCGTGAAAGCCCTACTAGTAAGTAAGTTAAGGTACTTAAGTGGGTCATTAATAGACTTAAGTAATGTTCTAGGTAGGCATGGTATTGATTATAGGGTTGACGCTCTAGCCTTTAGTAGGAGGCCTTACCAAGGTTCCTCCTTAGACTTACCCATAGACCCCTCTAAGGTAGGTACTATAGACGTATTGTTCAGTGATGGCTACTGCCCATTAACTATCTCAAAACACCTAATGAATTTAGTAGCAAGTAAAGGCTATGACTTAATAGTCTTTAGTAGGGATAGGGAGTGTAGGGTTATAGCGTCATTCATAGCTCAAGAATTAGGTAAGGACTTAATAATTAACGTTGTTGGTGTGAAGAAAGCCGATAATAAACTGATTATCGAAAGGTCAGGTTTCTTTGGTAACTTTAACTTGGTTATTGATGGTGTTGAAAAACCTGCTTTAATAGTTTTAGAAAGTACAGGTTCTACAGCGCTTAAGGTCTTGGGTAAGAAATCATTCAATTTAAAGTATGTTAAGTGTAGTGATGGAATTGAAATCTTAGGCTATAGGAGCATTCCCATAAGGGGGTCCGTAGGTGATGTTGTTATAGGGGTTGGTAGGGGTGTTTGTTTAGACCCTAAGGCAGGGTCGTTAATTAAGGAGTTAGCTAAGGAACTAAACGCCACAGTAGTCTGTAGTAGGCCGGCCTACATAGAGTATGGATTTAAGGAGTGTAGTTTTTGGGTAGGTCTTTCAGGTATGAAGATCTCACCTAAGATTTACGTGGCTATAGGAATATCAGGTCAGGTGCAGCACATGGTTGGTGTTCAGGGATCTAAGGTGGTAGTGGCTGTCAATAAAGATCCTGAGGCACCTATATGTAGGTTAGCTGACTATGTATTCATAACTGATCTAACTATGTTTCTAAGTGAGGTACTGAAAAAGCTTAAAGGGAGTAAATTAAGCTAGGTTAAATAGCTTAAGTGCCGTAAGTGCGTATACCTTAGCTACCTTAATAACGTCCTCATAAACTATGAATTCATCTGGTGCGTGGGCTGTCTTAAGCATGCCGGGTCCGTAGGTGACTGCTTTATACCCAGCCTCTATGTAGTACCTCATGTCTAAACCACCTATACATACCGTAGCCCTAGGCTCAATACCTATTACCTCCTTAGCAGCCTCCTTAAGCTTGATGACTAAGTCAGTAGTTGGTTCGGTTACCACGGGATTAGAACTACTTATTAACTCTACATCAATGTCATAACCCCTCCTCCTTAACTCATTAGTGAACCCCTTAATCTCCCTCCATACCTCCTCCACACTCTCCTCTGGAAGAACCCTCCTATCGAAAGTGAATGTAAATTCTGAAGGTACTTGATTTATCTTAGCACCACCCTTAACAACCCCTCCAAACATTATTGTAGCTTTCTTACCTTCCTTGATGTCGTACTCATACTTACTTACCTTAGACTCTATACGTGGCTTAAGTTCCTTAATAAATAGTTGAGCTACCTCAACACCTTTCTCAAATGCATTTACGCCTAACCATGGTGTACTAGCATGTGCTGGCCTACCCCTAACAATCACCCGCCCCCAAACAATTCCTTTATGCCCTATCCATACAGACCTAGTACTACTCCCTTCAGCTATGACCACATACTTAGGTTTTGAGATCCCAGACTTAACTAAGTAGCCAGTACCTGACTTACCACCTACCTCCTCGTCAGGGACCATAGCGACCTCGTAAGTGAAGTTTAGGTGTGATTCAAACTTCATTAATGCTAAGAGAGTAAGTAATGCTGAAGCTATACCTCCCTTCATGTCTGTAGAGCCCCTACCATAAACCTTACCATCAATTACCCTAGGCTTGAAAGGCTCAGTAACGGTCCATCCACTACCCCCAGGCACTACGTCGTAATGACCATTAAGATGGAACGTAGATCCCGAACCGACTTTAGCGATGATTATGTATCTAGGGTATTTAGCTGGTTCAGGACCTAAACACTCCTTAACTACTTCTGAAGGTACTGTAATGACTTTAGGTGTTATCCCTACGTGACTTAACTCCTCAACTATTAAGTTCTTAAACTCTTCATACCTATCACCTAAAGGTGATACCGTAGGTACTGATATCATTTTAGTAAGTGTCTCTAAGCCCCAATCACGTAGCTTATCTATCTCCTCAAGAACTTTAATGGGTTTTAAGCCCATGAACTACCACAGTAAATTAATTTAGCATTACTTTAATAAACTTGTATAGGGGTACCTAACTTATGCATGTCATTACCTCAGCCCCTGGGAAGGTAACCCTTTTTGGTGAGCATGCCGTCGTTTATGGTGAGCCAGCCCTAGTTACTTCTATAGATAAGAGGGTCTACGTTAGGTTAAGGTTAAGGGATGATAAAGCCATCAAGATATCAGCACAAGACCTACACATTCCCGGACTCATAGTCACCTTACGTGAGGAAGAAGTTATCCTTGAGACCGATTACGGCAAGGTCATACCAGCCATTAGCTACATCAAGAAGGCTATTGAGCTAACCGCTGATTACGTAGGTAAGTTTAGAGGCGTTGATATTGAGGTAACTTCAGACATGCCCGTAGGTGCTGGGTTAGGTACATCAGCCGCTGTAGCTATAGCGACCATATATGCTTACTTACAGGCACTTAAGGAGGAGTTAAGTAAGGAGGAGATAGCTAGGCTTGGTTGGAGGGTTGAGAAAGAGGTTCAAGGTATGGCATCACCTATGGATACCTCAATAGCTACCTTCGGCGGTTTCCTCTACATCAAGTATAGGGGTAGTGAGGTAACCTTAAGGAGGCTTAAAATAAATACTCAGTTACCTTTAGTCATAGGTTATGTTGAGAGAGAGTTTAAGACTGCTGATATGGTTAAGAAGGTTAAGGTACTTTACGATAAATACCCAGGAATAGTTAAGGACATATTCAGTACCATAGGTAGGATAACTGAAGAGGCTCTAAGAGCTTTAGAGGTAAGTGATGTTATTAGGTTAGGTGAGTTAATGAATATTAATCAAGGGCTTCTAGATGCTATAGGTGTTTCTAACAGTAAGTTAAGCACGTTAGTCTACGTAGCTAGAGCGGCTGGTGCTTTAGGTGCTAAGTTAACCGGTGCTGGTGGTGGGGGGTGCGTCATTGCTTTAGCTCCAGGGAGGTCTAGAGAGGTTGCTGTAGCTATGAGGCTTGCGGGGGCTAGAACTATAGATACCAGCATTGGTGGTGAGGGGGTTAGGGTAGAGAAGGTTATTAACGCTTAACTAAAACCTTAGCCTTCCCTAAGTACCTCGGGTGTATGTATAGCCTTCTTAAGTTGTAGTGCCTAGGTATGTACTTAATTACCGACGACTCAATCTCAAATATAGGAACTATATTCCCTTCCTCATCAACTACATTAACAGCTTCCTCCTCATTAACTATAGGTACGTTATCCCTAAAGAGGACTATAGACTCTCTAGGTATGCCTAAGTTCTGTAACTTAACTACTACGCCCTCTAACTCACGTACTAACGCGTCATCCTTACGTAACGGGTTAAACTCCATGGTAGTTCTATCAATAAGTACCTTAAGACCTTCACGCCTTAACAACATGTTTATTAATTCCTTAAGGTAGGGACTAACATACCTTAACTCTAAGGCATTAAGCATTTGTGAATGTAGCCACTCATCATCCCATAAATATATCTTGCCTTCACTAATGAGCTTCTCAAGGAACCTTAAGTCCCTATACCTCCTTAACTCCTCGATCTCAGTCGTTAACCTATCAAATATTAACCTAACCATGATCTCATAAGCAACTACTGCCTTATGGTAATACACGGTCCTATACATATGTAGCCTAGCCAGGTAGAAGTTCTCTACTGCATGAATACCTTTCCAAGGTATGACTGGGCATCCATCCTTAATGGTTAATGTACTCACTATCCTATGAATATCTATAGCCCCATAAGAAACACCCGTATGGTGCGCATCCCTAAGTAGGTAGTCCATCCTATCAACGTCTAAATCACTTGAGAGTAGGTAATTAAAGACAGGCTCCTTATGAAGTCCTAACAGGATAGATGAGATTTCCTGAGGATCGTAACCACCGTCCTTAAGCACCTCCGAGATATATGGGTCATTATTAATAACTATCACAGATAGGTTAGTATGGTGTGATTCGTAAGTCCTTAGTAAGTGCTTGTAGAAAGTCTCTATTGAGTGACTGAATGGTGTATGGCCGACGTCGTGCAGTAACGCGGTTATTCTCAGTAACTCTATGTCGTCCTTACTTATGTAGCCATCCTCATAAAGTCTCCTAGCTATAATACCCATGACGTGCATAGCACCTAATGAGTGGCTAAACCTGGTATGTGTAGCGCCTGGATAGACGTAGTAAGCGAAGGCTAACTGCTTAATCCTCCTTAACCTCTGAAACGTAGGTGTGTCAATGACCTTAAGCTCCGTCTCAGTTAAGTCAATAAATCCATGAATCTCATCATAGATCTTCTTCACGTACTTTAAAGACACTTAAAAACACCCACCTACATAATCGTGTATGATTTTTAAATACTTAACTTAAACGTGTAGAAAACATTAAGTCTGTGGTTACCTACTTCATTACGGTGTTACTTAGTGAGTTATGAAAGGCTCCATGCGGTTAGGGTTTGTAGGGAAAGGTGTGCTGAGGAGGGTTTTTCTGGGGAGGCTTTTAACTCATGTGTTGAGGAATGCGTTAAGGAGTTATTAAAGAAGTGACTTGATTAAATAAAGTCTAGTTTGTAGTGGGTACTTAACTCATCTCTAAATAGGTTAAAGAACCTAGTGTATATTGTGTCTACCTCAACCTTCTTTAAACACCTAAGAATAACCCCTTCCTCCCTATCGTAGATTAGTGGGTAGAACATTATTTTCCATGAATCAATATATATTAACCTGTTAGTCTTAAGCCCTAAGTAATTAGATAATAGGTCTTTCATTATGCTTAAGTAAACCTTCCTAACCCTTTTCATAATCTTCTCATGCTTATCCACTATTACATAAGGGTAGCGTAAGGCCCTATACTTATGCTGTAAGCATATCTTCTCAACAACTATTTTATCATTATCATTTAAGTAGCTCATAAATTCTTCATAGGTTTTTGAGCTCTCTATATTCATCAGTAGTGTTTGTAAGTCGTTAAGTACGTCTCTAGGGCTCTTCTGAATAGGTTCTACGACCTTAGCGTTAGTTACTGGGGTCATTAGTGTCTCGTATTTATCAACCCTCCTAGTTAGTAAGAACCTAGCCATTCTAGACTTAAGTATGTCAGGTATGCAGGTATCTGAGAATATCTCATACTTCTTCCTACCAACTACGTAGCATATCCTCATTAAGGGTTCGTAGATAAGTACGTACCTACGCCCACCTTCACGAAGTAGTCTCTCACCATTCCTACAGCACTTTAAGAACATTAATTGAACCATGAAAAATAGAGCCAAACTAACTAAAATACTTTGGTATACATTCTACTAACTTAGGGTTAGTATATTGGTATGTAAACCCAAGGTTATTTTCCTAGACCTAGACGGCACGGTATGGGATACTCTAGACGTCTCATCATATAGGCCCCCATTCAGACCTGTAAATGATGATGTCATAGTTGACTCCTTAGGTAGGGAGGTAAGGCTTTATGAAGGCGTTCGCGAGTTCTTAAGTACTGTTAGGAAGGCAGGTATCTTGGTTTACGTCCTAAGCTGGAATGTTTATGAAATAGCCTACGACGCATTAAGGACTTTCAACCTAACTAAGTATTTTGATGGACTATACATAGAGCCCCACCCAGAGAAAGATGTGATGATGAGTAAGGCATTAAGGCACTTAAGGGATCTAGGAATTAATGTCAAGCCTTGCGAGATCGTATACGTCGATGATAGGGACATACATATAGATCAGATAAGGAGAGCTATAGGTGATGTATATTTCATAAGGATGTGGGTTGATGTTAAGAGCTTTAAGGAGCTAACCAATCTAATCCTCGATATGCTAAATAAGGGAAGCCGTCATGAGTAAGGGCGTGAACGTGCATTACGTTAATGACGTACAAGAAGAGGTAAGGTACATAGCGAATGAGTTCATAGAGTTCTTCAAAATAATTAAAAGGCAATGGAATATAGTGAGGAGTTTACTTAACGTAGCTACTTACGGTGAGGGGCATGTAAGTAATGGTTTCTGGATATTAAATACGTATGTTAAGGAATTACCTAAGATACTTCACTTAAGGGTTAGTTTAATTGTATCGACATTATGGACGGGTAGTGACCTATACTTAAAGAGCTTAATCATCAATGAGCTGGTCACGGGTAAGGATTACGTTAAGGTATGTGACCTACTCACTAGGATCACTACGTACGAATTATTTCTAAACGTGTTAAGGAAGAGTCGCGAAGTACCTCATATCGTATTACTTAATCAGCCATTAAGAGCCCCACTACGTGCCTTAATGGTGCTTACTAGTAGGAGGGAGTATATGGCTGGAGTTTTGAGGGAGTTAATGAGTAAGTTAGTAAGGGTTCTTGATCAAGCCCTTAATCTTAAGATTAATTTGGTGGGTCTAGATAAGGGTAGTAACTACTTCATTTACTACATACTTAAAGATAGAGGCTTGGAAATACCTTACGTAATTAATGACGAAGCTTTAGGGACTCTATTCCTACGTGAAGGGGAGTTTAGCGACTTAGGCAACGTCCTAGACCTTGAAGCACTCATCATTAAATACAGATACGGCTATGACAGGGTCAATGAGTTCTTAAGGAAAATAAGCACTTATTTCACACCTAACGGGCGCGAACCGCTTAAGAGAGTTAGATATGTAATTGCTAAACCTAGAGCTGTTAAGAGAGCGTTACCTAAGTCTAGATACCTAAATGTCCTATCAACCACTAAATCAATCAAGGAATTACTAAGTTACATAATGCCTAAATATATCGGTACTGATGGATGGAAATACCCCGATAAATTGGTTAACGAAATCAACAATGCTATACCTAAAGAAGACGTAATCGTAGGGACTATTTCAAGTCTTATAGTAAAGGAGGATAGTTACTACACCCGTAATATCTAAACTTAGGTAAGGATTTTCGATTAAAATTATTGAGTAACTTAATGCGATATGTTAGAACCAACAGTATTAGCGAATACTGAGGTTTTTTCACTACAGTTTAGTAACTGATAGTTAGTATATCTATACATCAGCAGGAATTTCTATAATGTGATTGTGGTTAAGCTCGATAGGTTCGGCGATATATTATGGAGTAAAAGCCATGACTCTAGTGATCTTGCTTATGAAACGGAGCATGCCGAGTTACCGGAAGAGGGAGTGGGGGTGTCCTTATGAGTGTTACGGTTTTGCTCTTTATGGTTTCATACTTACGCTTTCAGAGTAAGGAATATGAGTATGTACTTAATCTTTATACCTTAGCCACTTGTCACGGACCGTACTTCCAGTGTGAATGCTTTTTATTTCGCATCCTAACATTAGTAGTGGTTGTTGGACTTGATTACTGATAGGCTATATATTTGGCGTATTGAGGAGTTTAGGGAGAGGGTTAGGTCTAAGGGGGAGAATGAGTTATGGGTTACTGACCTAGTCTCATGTCCGCTTAAGACTAAGTTCGTTAAGCAGTACGCTGAGTTAGCTGAGGCTGCAGCATTCACACCTGTGACTGTGTGGGGTGAGTTAACTCATAGGGGGTTTGAGGATGTGCTTAAGATACTGTTCCCACCTGAGGACATAGTTACTGAGGTTGAGGTAAGTAAGTCGATTGCTGTTGAGGGTCGTGAGTACGTTATTAAGGGTAGGGTTGACGCTATGTATAAGGACATAGTAATAGAGTTAAAGACAGCTAGATCAGACTACAGTATCCCGCACGAACACCACATACTTCAGGTAAAGCTATACCTTTGGATAACAGGGAAGGAGAGAGGTATCTTAATATACGTAACACCTGAAAGGATAGCTGAGTATGAAATAACTAACGACTTAACGGACGATCATGTTAAGGAGCTAGTTCTTGACGTAATTAAGGAGAGGAAGGTACCTAAGTATGGCTGGGAATGTAAGTACTGCCCATATACTAAGGTATGCCCTAAAAAGTTAGTGAGTAGGGTTAGCTAATAGTTTACATCACATAATTATTGTTGAAGGTCTTTCCTCCCTCTTTTCAGGTAATCTAATCTCCCCAACCTTCTGCTCATACTTCCTTATGTTGTCCTGAAGTGCCTTAAGCAGTAGTTTAGCATGTTGTGGCGACATATATATCCTCGTATGTATGTATATCTTAGGTTCTTCACCCTCCCTAGGCGGTATGAAGTAGCCGAAGTCTAGTATGAATGATGTATATGTATGTGATATCCTAACAACGTCGCTGTACTTTGCTTCATCAATAATTCCGTCTTTCTCAATTATCTTAGGTACCCTCATCATCTAGTGAAACACCTGTACGTAAAGTTAGTAGTTGGATTTAAAAATGGTTTTTAGTCATATTTCTATGAATCTATAGGTGTCCCTAATGGATATTGAGGAGAAGTTAAGGAGGGTTCTAAGGAATACGGTCGAGGTAGTTACTGTTGATGAGTTAAGGGAGAGGTTCGAGACTGGTCAAAGGTTGAAGGGTTACTTAGGTTTCGAACCTAGCGGGATTTTCCATATAGGTTGGTTTGTTTGGGCTCTAAAGTACAAGGACTTAGTTGATGTTGGTGTAGACATGCACTTACTTGAAGCTACATGGCATGCATGGATTAATGATAAGTTCGGGGGTGATATGGAGTTAATTAGGCTTGCCGCACGCCATGTTGAGAAGGTCTTGGAGGGCTTAGGTATAGATATGTCTAAGGTTAAGATTGTTGATGCTGAGGACATGGTCTCAGATAAGAACTACTGGGGGCTACTTCTTAGGGTTGCTAAGAGTTCATCGCTATCACGTATTCGTAGGGCGTTAACCATAATGGGTAGGAAGATGGAGGAGGCAGAGCTCGACTTCTCTAAGCTAATATACCCAGCAATGCAGGTTACAGACATATTCTACCTTGACCTAGACATAGCTTTAGGAGGGCTAGACCAGAGGAAGGCACATATGTTAGCTAGGGATGTTGCTGAGAAGTTAGGTAGGAAGAAACCAATAGCCATACACACCCCACTAATTACATCACTGCAGGGAGCTGGCAGAATGAGTTTCGAGGGTGAGGTAGATGTGTTCCATGCTGAGGTAAAAATGAGTAAGTCTAAGCCAGAAACAGCTATATTCATTACCGATACACCTGAAGAGATAAGGAGGAAGTTAAGGAGGGCTTACTGCCCGCCTAAGGTTGAGGAACTTAACCCAGTTATGGAGATAGCTAAGTACATAATATTCTATGAGGGGGAAAGGGAATTCCATATTGAGAGACCGTCTAAGTACGGAGGGCCGATAACCGTATATACGTATGATGAGTTAAGAAAGCTCTATGTTGAGGGCAAACTACATCCGCTAGACCTTAAGAACGCTGTTGCTGAGTACCTAATTAAGTTCTTAGAGCCTATAAAGAAGAGGTTAGTAGCCACTAGGAAGGATAAGGAGGAGTTAAAGCTCTTAATGTCTAGAGTCAGTAGGTAAATGAGTCTTTCTTAGTAGTAATAACTTATTATACCCACTACCGTATATTGTTTGAGGAATGTACGCACGGTTAATGGGGGGTGATTACACGTGAAGTACATGATTAAGGCCAAGATAGAGGTTGATGGGGTGGTTGAGAAGCCTGATATCATAGGCGCTATCTTCGGTCAGACAGAGGGTCTATTCGGACCTGACTTCGATCTACGTGAGCTTCAAGAGAAGGGTAGGATAGGTAGGATACTCGTTGAGATAAGGAGGCATGGTAATAGGATTGTTGGTGAGATAACAATACCATCGAACCTCGACAGGTATGAGACCGCTTTACTAGCTGCTATGATTGAGCAAGTAGATAAAGTAGGGCCTCATAACGCTAGAATTCACGTGTCCTCAATAATCGATGTTAGACAGGAAAAGATTAGGAAGATTATTGAGAGGGCTAAGGACATACTGACTCAGTGGCTTAGGGAGAGACCTATAGATATGAAGGAAGTACTTAATGAACTCATCCAAGTAACTAGAATGGCTGAAGTAATTTATTATGGGCCTGAGAGACTGCCTGCAGGCCCCGATGTCGATAGGTCTGATACAGTGATAATTGTTGAGGGTAGGGCTGACGTAGTTAATTTACTTAGGTACGGGTATAGGAACGTCATAGCGTTAGGCGGAGCTACCGGCAAGGTACCTGAAACGATAATTAAGTTAGCCTCGCGTAAGAAGGCTATAGCATTTATGGATGGTGATAGGGCTGGGGACATGATACTTAAGGAGTTACTTAGGGTTGCCGATATCGATTACGTAGCTAAAGCACCTCCAGGCAAGGAGGTTGAGGAGCTTACAGGTAAGGAGATCGTTAAGGCGTTAAAGAACTTAATACCTGCTAAGCAGTACCTACAGTCATTACTTGAAAGAGAAAAACTACCTGAGAAGTTAGTGCCTAAGGAAGGTAAGGTTGAGGAGGTCATACTGCCCATAAAGGCTGAGGAAGCCGTTAAGGTACCTGAAGTTCCTAAGCCGATAGAATTTGGTTTCTCAATACCATTAAAGGTAGTTGAGGAGACTAAAGCACTTCAAGGTACTTTAGAGGGTAATCTATATGATAAGGATTGGAACTTAGTTAAGCACGTAGCTGTTAGGGATCTTTATGATACGTTAAGTAATTTAGAGCCAGGCAAGGTGTTTGCCGTAGTTGCTGATACCATAGTGACTCAGAGGCTCGTAGACATATCTACTGAGAAGGGCGTTAAGTTAATAGTTGGTGCTAGGATAGGTAACTTAACTAAGAAATCACCTGAGTTAGTTATACTTACTTTCTCGGATATCCTTCATTAAATTACTTCTTAGCGAAGTCAAATAATGACCTAATACCTCTACCTACAACCTTAAGCTGCTTCTCAGTAACTCCGAAGTATTCTAATATCCTAAGTGATGCAGGGATTACCTGGTGGTCTATGTAGTAGTTCGCATCTATGTCTTCAGACTTAACTAAGTTATACGGATACGCCCTCGCGGATATCTTACCTGAGCCCTTAATTATTACGTAACCTATCTTATCACCCACCTCAACTTTCCAACCCTTCTCAATAAGTCTCTTAGCAGCCATTACGTGGGGGGCATCAACCTCATACTCAGATATGGGCTTAGTTAATGTCTTCCATATTATTAACTTCTCCACAGGAATGGCACCGGACTGAAGCTTCTTGATGACATCCCTAACGTAATCTACAGCCTTACTTACCTTGCCCTCCATAAGTATTATATAGGCAACTTTCTCTTGAACCTCCTTAGCTAACTCAGCCCAATCGCCCCTGACAGCCTCAAAACCAACTATGTCTATACCGCCATCCTCGGTTAACCCTATGTATCTCTTCTTAGCCTCAGTAAAGAAGACCCTCTTATAGACCTTATCTATCTTAATCTCAAGACCTAGCTTCTCATGGATTAACCTTATGAATTTATCTATAAGCTCCTTATCATACCTAACGAATAGTGAGTCAGTGTCTCCATAAATTACTTTAAGACCTAAGGACTTTGCTATCTCTATAGCCTTAGTTATCGTCTGCCTACCCCAAGCAGTAACTGCTTCAGCACCAGGTTTGAAGTACCACCTAGCTCCGGGCCATCCCATGTAGCCGTATGAGGCGTTAGCCAGTATCTTAAGTGCCTTCTGTCTCTCATTAAGTACCCTATACTCAGGTGATGAGGGGTCTAACTTCTTCATCTCCTCCCTAATAGCCTTCCTTAACTTAAGTAAGGTCTCAAGAACTAACTTATAGAAGCCCGGTGGTTCCTTCCTAAACATATACCTTACTTCTGGGGCTATGTAACAACCACCATAGATCTCACACTCCTCTTCACTCTCAACGAACGTGTCTGGACCTATGTTATACTTAATCATTATGTTGGGATACATAGCTGAGAAGTCAAGGACTGCTATGTTCTGGTGTACACCTTTAAGCGGCGCTAACACAATGGCGCCTCTATAGGTCTCATAACCTCTTTCAACCCTATTAGGTATTAACTCATCAAAACTATATGCAGCCCTCATTAAGTACCACTCAAGCCTAAAACCAACGCTAGCAGCACCTACCTGATCTAGAGGTAGCCCAGTAAGGTTTGAGAGCTGGATAGCGAACGGAAGGATCTTCTCAGCAATGCCGTATGTTGAGTTAACATCGTCTAGTGAGTACTTGAGTAGTAAGGGTCTTTTCTTAGGGTCGTCCCAGTACTTATACAGCTCATACCAAGGTATTAAGACCCTCTCCTCCCTCTTCATAACACCTAAGTACTCAGCAACTATCTCTAGAGACTTAATCTTAACCTCACCAATCTCCTCAGCGAAGTCGTATAGGTCAACATTAAGCCTACCGGGAACTGATATGTGTCCATAAGTACTTGTTCTTGGCTCAACACCCTTAACCCTGCCGACATCAAGCACTATACCATTTACCTTAGCTCTCTCAAGAAGGTATGGCCAGTCAAACCCATTACTGTTATAACCAACTATTATGTCTGGATCATACTCTAGCACGAAGTTTATGAACTCTCTAATAGGCTTAGCGTCTGATTTACCATCACTTAAGAACTGCTTTACAACGCCGTCATCTGTTCTTACAGCAATGATTATTACAGGGTCTACCTTGGATCTAGGTGAGCCCCTAGGGTTATATACCTCAATATCGAATGCCATAACCTTAAGCTTAGGCGGTATGTGCTTAGGTATTGGCTTAGGATTACCCTTAACTACGTACTCAGCATTAACTCTGTAGGCAGGGGATTTATTAACCTCCTCGACCTCTACTTCAAACCATGAACATGGGGTTATGCCCTTATCTATTAAGTACCTCATAGCGAACCTTATATCAGCCTCAAGAACCTCACGAACACCTCTAATCTTCTTAACCTCCTCTCTATACTCTCTAACGGTCTCAGGTATGACTGTGGTGACCCTTATCGCCTTAACGGGCCTACCGTAGTACTTCTTACCTACTATCTCGACCTTAATTATTGGTGATCTAGGCTTAGATAACCTCCTAATACTTAACGCTACCTGCCTAGCTACGCTTTCATCTTCAGGTAGTACGTAGAAGTAAGGTCTGAAGGTCTTATCACGTAGGAGTATTCTCCTACCTCCCTCATCAATACACCATAGTAGTATGTGTGGCTCCCTACCAACAACCTCATAACTAACATCTAGTAAGTATGCCTTGATATTCATAGTCCTTAATTACCAATATAGAATTCACTTACTTAACTTATTAACCTTAATTTTCAGAGATCAATCTCTTCATCATTACGTAGGCATTGGAGCCGTCGGGGTAGTACTTCTCTATGTAGTCAACGATTTCGTAATTGAGTTTCTTATATAAATTTATGGCTACCTCATTATCCTCACCAACCTCAAGCCTAATGACCTTAGCACCAGAATCCCTTAATAACTCCTCAACAGCCTTAAGTAGTGACTTACCTATCCCCCTACCTCTATATTCAGGATCTACAGCAACCGATATTATGTGACCTAATGCACCACCTCTAAGGAGGGCTATTATGTAACCAACAACCTTACCACTAACCTCAGCTACGAGGAAGTATGGGTGTGCTATGTAGTAGTAGGTAAGTATTAGGGTGTATGGGTATGGGTGCTTGAAGGACTTAAGTTCGATATCGTAGACCTTAGGTAGGTCTTCAAGCCTAACGTTACGTATCTTTACCTCCATAGAGGTACCGACATTCGTATACATCATGTTTCCTAAGTATCTAATACTTAAAATACTTTGTTAAGCATATACTACATACGGACATCAAGATGAAGATAGTGGAGTTTGATGAGAGGAGAGGTAGTGTTAAGGTTAGGGTTGAGGATGAAGATGACTTGTGGTTACTTAGGTCTATAGTAGTTAAGGGCGACGTAGTTTATGCGAGGACATTAAGGGATGTTAAGGTTGATGGCTCTAGGGGTAAGAGGAGGATACCTCTATACCTAGGTATTAAGGTTAAGTCAGTTGAGTTCCAAGCATTTACTGGTAGGTTAAGGATTCGTGGAGTAATTATTGATGGGCCGGAGGAGTACGGACTAAAGGGTTCTCATCACACCATAACCCTTGACATAGGTTCTGAGGTAGAGATAGTTAAGTCTGAATGGAGTAGGTATTTCATTAGGAGGTTATTAAGGGGTGCCAGGAAGAAGTATAAGGTACTTCTAGTTGCTTTAGATTACGATGAGTGTAGCCTAGCCCTACTCTATGAGCAGGGGGTTAGGTACTTACTTGATAAGGAATTCCCGTCCGTAGGTAAGGGTGGTGGTAGGTCCTCAATTAATGAGTCTATAGTTAATGCTGTTGTTAAGCTTATTAAGGAGATTGTTGAGAGGTTCGGAGTTAATGCAGTAGTTATAGCTTCACCAGCCTTCCTTAAGGATGATGTGGCATCAGCCGTTAGGGGGGTGCTGAGGGGTGTTAAGGTATTTACTGATAGCGTAAGTATTGGTGGTAGAGCAGGTATTAGTGAGTTGCTTAGAAGGGATTTAGTTAAGAGCATCGTTAGTAAGTTAAGTAGTATTAAGGCTGAGGAAGTGCTTAATGAATTCATGAGGTACGTAGTTAAGAACCCTAAGAGAGTTGCTTACGGTATTGATGAGGTTGAGAAGGCGGCTGAGTATGGTGCTATAGCTGAGTTACTAGTGCTGGATGAGCTACTCTATAAATCAGCTCCAGAGGTTCGTGAAAGGCTTGAGAGGATTCTTGACCTAGTTGATGGGAGGGGTGGTGAGGTAACAATAGTTAGTAAGGAGTCACCTGCTGGGTTAAAGCTTAAGGGGTTTAGCGGTATTATAGCCATATTACGTTTCGAGCTGGGCCACAGTACTTAAGTCAGCACCTCATCACCACGTACTCATTAGCGTTAAAGTCCTCTATAGGTACCTCATTAAGTACCCTCCTAACCTTAGTCGGGTAGGCCTCAACCACGTAAGCCCTACCTACTAACTCCTTAAGTAAGGATTCATCGTTAAGTACATCACATACGTTGAGATATACGTTGTTCCCCTTAATACATACTTTCCTTAACTCCTTACTTAGGGATATGTAGGTACGTATGTCTGTCCTTATGTAGAGTAACGTCCCCTCAGTAGTTAGTGCTTCATGAGGCCTCTTAGTATTGAGTCCCCTAAGAATCATTCTTAACCTGTACTGATACCTATCCTTAAATATCGCTGGGCAGTAATGTACGGTTATGCTTAAGCCCTCATTCATGACCCACTCAATAACCCTTAAGGCTGTTTCGTGACTACCTTCAGCACTCATGAACCTCTCAGCACTAGGTCTATACCCCCTCATGATTAACTCATCAACATTACTCTCACTAACCTCTAACTCATTCATATTCACGAACTCTAGACCCAGGTCATTGGCCATCAATACCAACCCCTTAAGCCACTCAAACCTACCCGGTATTGCAGGCACCTCAATACCTAAGCTCAACGAACCAACAAACTTAGTGATCACCTTCTTAAGCACCTTAATAGATACCTCATCCACCGGGTGAATTCTCAACTCATCAAGACCCACATTAACTAATTCCTTAAGCATGGATTCAGTCAGTTGCTTACCTGATGTGTATAGATGTATGTGGAAGCCCGTACTGAAGTTCTCTTTAAGTACCTTAATAACTTGGATTAACCTACTGAACCTTAAGAGGGGCTCACCACCGGTGATCCCTACACCCCTACTACCGCATGCCTTAACCTCACTGATTAACTCATCAAAATTATTTACTAACTCATCATTGATGCAGGTTACGTCCCTACCACGCCTCTCATTACTTACTGGGCAGTAGAAGCATGACTCACTACATAACCCTGTGAGAAAGACTACCGACTTAAGTCCCTTCTTACATAACTTACAGCCTGTAGGTAACTCACCTACCCAGCAACCGAAGTCACCGCAGTTACCCCATAACTTAACCATGGTGATCAACTAATGAATTTCCTAAAGAACTTATTACTCTTAACTAACCTCCTTATAGCCTCCTCAAAAGACTCCTCGATAGTTAGGTAGTACTTAAGGAATATACCGGTCCTACCTACCTCATCCCTCCTAGTAAGCATTGAGGCACGCTCCATGACGACCTCTAAGGAAACACCAAGTAGGTTAGCTACGTAAGACTCCCTACCCAAGATACTCATCTCTAGATGACCCCTCTCAGTAGGTCTTATGAGCATTAACCTCTTATTAACTCCAGGGACCCTAACCCCCTCCCTTAACTGATTAGTCTCTAAGTAACCACTAAACCTATAGAACTCGTACTCAGTTGTTTTTAAGTCACTTAAAGGTATAGTGACCACCTTGAGCTCATCTGGGTCTAAGTATATTTCTGCCTTAGGTGTTGTTTGGGGTGTCGCCATAACTATAGCCCTACCAAATATCTTAAAGCCATGCCTAATCAAGCACTGCTCAACTAGGAATGGAGATACTTTATAGGGTATGACTACATCTACGTCACTATCTTCATCAACGTCACCACGTGCTACGCTACCATGAACGATACACTTAAAACCGCATCTCTCTAAGGACTCCATGATCTTAAGGGCTTCATTACGCTTCCTCCTAAGTATTTCCCAACGTCCCTCACCATAGATAACTTCCTTTATTTCATCCTTCCTAACTACCTTCATTCACTTAACCTAGTGTAGTATCTACATAGGGGCATTTAATACTTAAAAACCTAGGCGTGATACGTAACTTTAGGTGGTTTAGATAGACCAAGAACTAGGTTACATAATTATTATAGCCTTCATCATGGCTGAGTTAATTATTTACGCATTATCGAGGCTATCTAGATTTAAGGATATTTTTGAGAAGCGCAATATAGGTGTTTATCCATTCATAATATTCTGGAAGAGACCTAGTGCTAAGAGGTTAAGTGGTGTTGGTCGCGGTATTAGGTTATTAATTAATGCATACGCATTCATAGGCATAGCGGTACTTATCTACTCAATGTTCATCTTCTATAACTTGGTGATTAACTTCGGGTTAGTAGAGATCATTAGGAAGGTAGCTGTAGGTAACGTAACTCAAGTTAAGTCACCATTGGTTCCCGTAGTCCCTGGAGTTACCATACCTTTCAGGGAGTTCATATATATTGGTTTAGGTATAGCTATAGGTGTTGTCGTCCATGAGTTGGGTCATGCGTTAGTGCTTCTCCATGAGGGTATTAGACTTACTGGGTGGGGTTTCGGGGTCTTCATAATATTCCCATTCGCTTTCGTAGAGCCTGCTGAGGATGAGTTTAAGAAGTCACGACTGATTAGTAAGCTTAAAGTACTTAGCTCGGGGGTCTTGAATAATGCTATCTTAGCGGTACTTTTAGCTATGCTCATAATACCACCATTAGCTACCTCATTAGCAGGCTATAGTGTGGTTACGATAACGTCAACAATGCCTGGATCACCTGCTGATAGGGCAGGCATACCTACACCCTCCATAATACTGACCATTAATGACACGTCCGTCAAGGATATTGATGAGTTAAGGAGCTACTTAATGCCTTACGTCAATAAGTCAGTAACCTTTAATATGACCCTAATACTTCCTAACGGCTCTATAGGTAATTACTTAATTAGGAAATTAAGTAATGAGTCTTTACTAGGGATATACATTACTCAGGACGTTAAGGAACTAATTAATGCTGGTGGGCGCTACATCGTTAAGGACCCACCTCAACTACCTCTCTTTAGGCTTGCTTTCTGGACCTACATAGTTAACTATAGCTTAGCCATTATTAACGCAGCACCACTGATAGTTACTGATGGTGCTCAATACATTAATGAGTTACTTAAGAAGTTCTTAGGTGAGGATAGGGGTGGTAAGGTATCTAACGCCATCCAGATATTTACCGTAGCATTAACGATCATATTACTGATTATAGGGTTGTTAAGGAGGGTTTAGCCCTTACTCACAAATATCCATGGGTACTTACGCTTAATCACGTACCCTAACTTCTCATAGAGCCTTATAGCTACCTCATTACCCACCTCAACATGAAGTATCGACTTAGCACCTGAAAGCACAGCATCCCTAGTTATTGCTGACGCCACCACCTTCCCAAACCCCCTACCCCTATAGTCGGGGTGGGTAAATACATCACCAACAACCCAAATCACAGGTGTTCTTAGGTATGCACATGCGAAAGACACTAACTCACTATCAACGAATACCCCATAATACCTTAACTTACTAAGTAGTTCATTAGCAACATCCGTACTAACGGACCTACCCTGAACTTCCTTAATCTTTAAGAACTGACTTAAGTCACCAATACCTAGCCTCCTAGCTAACTCTGGCTTAAATGGTTTGAAGTTACTCTCATTAACTTCCATAGTGTAAAAGTACTTTAACTCACACTTAAAGCCCTCACTACTTAACTTACTCATTACGGACTCTATAAGCCCCTCACTATATAGATGTATCACTGACCTATTACAAGGTTTTAAGTACTTAATTAAGTCCTCACCATCACCCCAGATATGGATGCCGCATACTGAAGGACCTTTCCACGTAAGTAAATACGCACGTATTGAGTTACCACACACCTTAAACCATACATCAACCCTACCAACCTCATAAGCAATATCATAGAAAAGATAAACATGAACTAAAGGATCACTAAAGAAAAGATCACGAATCAAACCCAACAACCTAAGGCATGAACCACAAAAACCAACAACACCACAACCCAAGAAATCACCACCCAACAAAAACAATGGAGAACAAACATAAAAAACACAACACAGCAACAACCCATTCCCGGCTCTGTCTTGGGAGACACAGTACCAATATATAAGCCTTTCCCCTCATGTAGAGAATTACTCAATCCACCAAAAGAGAATTGAAGGATTGTTACTAAACCATAAATATCTATTCCCGACCCACACATAGGAGTGATGGAGAACTAGTTAAGAAGAAGAGGCCTCATAACACCATAAAATAAATTAATGATGAGCATGACAACATAAAAACTTATATATCACAAAGATAATAAATTAAATAGAAAATACAGAAACCGTAGGTAGAGGCAAAATACAGAATCTAAACAATAGAATTGAAAGTGTATGATGACCGGTGAGAAATGTAAGAAGTGTGCTGAAAGAATCTAAACAATAGAATTGAAAGTCCTTACCATATATGAACGCTCTAAAGATCAAACAACCCGCGAATCTAAACAATAGAATTGAAAGATGCTGAATGAAGATACCATCACCAACCAACCAAGTGCCTTTAGGTAAGAATCTAAACAATAGAATTGAAAGAGGTCATCAGGTATGGTGCCGTACTCCATGAGCGTCTTCATCAGGAATCTAAACAATAGAATTGAAAGTATCAATTTTTGCGGCGGCTTCATCAAGCCAAACCTCAGCGGAATCTAAACAATAGAATTGAAAGGTAAATGTCAAGTTCCCTAGCCTTCTTCAAAAGTTTCACTAGAATCTAAACAATAGAATTGAAAGTGATATAGAGATGTGCCTAGACCTTGATATTGAGGTAAAGGAATCTAAACAATAGAATTGAAAGTTCCTAGGCACCCTACGCCTTAGTTTAAGGTACTTCATGGGAATCTAAACAATAGAATTGAAAGAGCTAAAG
>Ga0190367_1000375_pt1 | contig 33299 bp, 26 predicted proteins | sample 4872181011_MG_FD_171838 | JGI IMG/M metagenome (GOLD analysis project Ga0190367, IMG submission 171838) | Hydrothermal vent microbial mat bacterial communities from Southern Trench, Guaymas Basin, Mexico - 4872-18-10-11_MG | ecosystem: Environmental > Aquatic > Marine > Hydrothermal vents >...
CGTAACACATCTCAGTCTGCAGCTGCACTAGTTTATCGGCTTCCTCCTTCGCCCATATCAAGCGCTTGAGGATATCCGCCTGGAAGGAACCCTTATCCGGGCATATTTCATCGAAGAGCTCGCCCGTCGGAGCTTCTAGGTTCACGCCTATCCGGTCGGCCAGCTCGGCCGCCTCAGCCACTAGGTGCCTACTGGTCCCTGGCATGAGCCTAAGGTGCACATAGCCTTCGAAGCCTAAGGCTCTCAGCGCCCTCACGGCCTCTAGCTCGAACTCGACAGCCCTATCCGGGTCGCCAGGTATAGAAGAACTCAAGAAGACACCTTCTATGGCTCCCCTTCGCCAGAGTCGCAGAGCTACGCGGGCTAGCTTGGCAGGGGCCCATGAAGCCTTTCTCTTGGCCGAGAGAGATCTTAGGGGGCAGTAAAGGCAACTATTTCGACAAATATTTGTCATTAAGGTCTTAAATAGGCGCACAGGTTTCCCGCGGGCTGAGGCCTCGTAGATCGGTACATAACAGTGATCCCACTTAGAGTCTATTACCAGGACTTTCCACTTGGGGCCTAGGGGCAATAGTGATCCCCGTCTTTAAGAGCTTATTGGACTGATTTATAAGATCGATTGCTAAGGTTCACATGCACATTGGAGGTAGGAAAAAGTGATGGATACCTATTTCATCGTTCAAGGCAATGTGGCATTATTAGGTTTTAAGCCTTAGTTCGTCTAGCTCCTTAAGTAGTTTAGCGAGTCTCTCTACCAAAGCTTTCAGAAAAATCTCGCCTTTCTCGCGAGTAGCTCTCGTAGGATCGCCTATTGCACCTGTATTCGTCAGCTGATCGGTCCTTATTGGCCAGTAAACCCTGGGCCCTTTCTCGGCCAGGCCTAAGCGCATGTACTCTACCGGTGGCTTCTGAACCTTTGGCTTAGTAATGCGTTCCGTACGAACTAACTCAGGTCTGTTGGCTAGACTGGTGGAAGTCTCGAATTCGCCAGCATGAGCATCGTGAGGTGTCTCAACGAGAGTCTCCAATAAGTCCGGGATGAGGCCTATATTATCTACTACGATGATTGTATCCGGGTACTTGGCCTTTATCATTTGGGCTGCGGCGTTCAAGGCTGGCGCGTTACCGCCGTGGCCGTTTTCAAAGACTATTTTCTTAAAGCCGTGCTTTATGAGACTCTCAGCCACTTCATAGGCTAACTTCATGAGCGTCTCAGGACTTATGCTAACAGTACCGGGGAAGGGCATGTGATGGTATGAAACCCCGTAATTTATAGGAGGTGCCACGAGAGCACATCCTGCTCTCTTAGCAGCTCGCAGAGCCACCCAGAAGGCGTCATAAGCGTCTGTGTCTAAGGGTAAGTGAGGACCGTGTTGCTCACAGCTGCCAACGGGTATAATGACTACATCATGGTGCTTAAGGAACTCAGCCACTTCAGGCCACGTCATCTCGCCCATGTAAGGCCAACCCTTAGTCTCAGGTTTCAAGGCGCGCACCACTGACAGTTTACTCCGCGCCTTTAAATCTAGCTAGGAACGTGTCTCGTGCAGCCGTTAAGTGTGAGCAAGATCGTGAATATGGATAACACAAACACATAGCTGCTTGGCAAGTAATGTATGAGACGAAGGGTAGCCGTTAGGGTCAGGTAAAGAGCTAAGGCTGAGGGTGGAAGAAAGGCCACAAGACCCGGCATGGCAATGCGCTTGTAGCGGGCTAAAATATTAATCATGAGGAACCAGGAGGAGATAGAAAGCGCGATGAGCAGAGAAGGCACGAGTACGAGGAAGAACATTACTATGGGCAGTTCCATATAACTCACGGCTTTGCCCGCACCAGCTATGGCTGATATGGCCCAAGGTAGGATGAGTGTGATAGCGGCATAAGGGCTAAGTCTTGCCGCTGGAGCAAAGACTAAGTCACTGATTAACTCAGGCTTTATTATCCCTTTGAGCGTTATGGCCGCGAATGTTGTAGCAGCGATATTAGCTATAAGGGCGAGGAGGAAGAGGAAGGCCGCGAAGGACAACCCTCATCCCCGAGATAGCGCAGGCTAGTTTGGCACTTAAATTTTATCTAAGAGCCAGCGCCAGCCTACCCGGGCCAAGAAAGCTTTAAGCTCCTTTAGCGTGGGCATGTTACTAGCTCCTTTACGGCCTATCTTAAGCGTGGCCATAGCCACACCGAGTTCGGCTGATTGGACCGGCTCAAGACCTTTTAGGAGGCCAAGGGCAAGACCAGCGTTAAATGCGTCTCCGGCACCGGTGGGATCCACGAACTCGGCCGGTTTTAACGCCCTTATGCGAAGAAACTCCTGACCGTCAAAGATGAAACAGCCCCTCGGACCAGCCTTCACGACCACGAGCTTTGGGCCATGAGACCATGCAGCTTCAGCGGCAGCCTTGATATCTTTAAGACCGGTTATCCTGGCTAACTCTACCTCATTAGGCGTGAAGATATCCACATCTCTTAAGACGTTCGAAAGTTCGCTTAAATTATAAGAAGCTAGGGTGCCACCTGGATCTAGGACTAATGTAATGCCCAGGCCTGAACATGCTTCAGCAAGAGCTTTAGCTAAAGGAAGTCTCAAACTGGCACCTAGGATGAGCTTGGCTGAGGATAAGTAGACCCTATCTAAGTCAGCAGGGGAAAGAGCATCATTAGCTCCTCTGCAACTCACTACGCCTCTGGAGCCGCTGATCCAGAGCACTAAAGCCACTCCTGTTGAAAGGCCTGGGCAAATCTTCACATGCCTAATGTCAATACCCTCATGAGAGAGTGCCCGTAGGGCTATCTCACCCATGGGATCCTGCCCCACCCTGGCTATTAGGCCGCAGGTTAGTCCAAGTCTAACGCAAGCTATTGCGAAATTAGCTGCTGCACCTCCAAGGGTTATGTAATGTCGCTTAGCTACAAGTTTCTCATCAGGCCCAGGTATCCGAGAAAGCTCCACAGCCAAATCCACATTGATATTACCTACAGCCACTACATCTAACAAGCCGATCCCACCTAATAAGGCTAGGGTTCCATACTCCCGTAATAGTCTCTGTTTACGTATTTGAATGCAAGTTTTCTCAGTTTCTTAACAGTCTTTTCTTCCTCAGTCTCTTTGAGTTCCATAGCCCTTAAGTTGTTTGACTCCAACACGGCCTGAAGAAGCTTGCTGGAGAAAATCGCGTTTAGAATTCGCGTGTTATGAATAAGACAGTGTCCGCCTATGAAGCCCGGGAAGTAGATGGGCCTGTCTCTTAAAACTTCGTGAACTTCGCCCACAAATTCCATGACAACTGCTGTGTCAGCGCCGACAGCTTTAGCCATCCTATGGAGTTCTTGCCAGGCAGCTATCATCAGGGCCCGGTAAACTGTTTCCCATAGCTTAGCGAGTTCTAAGCTCTCTGGAGGGCCTTTGTAGGATTTGACTCTTAGACCGAGTTCTCTGAGGTGCTTAGAGGCTAATTTTAGGGTCTCGTTAGGTAAGGCAGCAACCCACTTAGGCCAGAAGAGGATGTGCTCCTTTAGCTTAGGATGCTTGCCACGTATGGGTGAGTAAGCTACGGGTATGCCTAGCTGGATGTATAACTTCCGCGTGGTTCCTGGCGCCACAGATGAATGTACTACGATTAACTTAGGATGAAAATCACGCGCGTATACCGAGACGGCTGCTACGAAAGTCTCTAGATCTATGAATGGTATGCAAATGTGCAGGTAATGCACGGGCCTCGGTATCCTCTTAAGCTCATCTACGCTTTTGAGTGGATCTATATCGTAACCATATACCTCGTGTTTACCAACCTCACGCGCTATTTCGTAGATAGCGGATCCGACCTCACCTAGACCTATTATTAAGATGCGCTCCAATGCTTTGCCCCCATGAAGCAAGAGAGAACTCGCTACCTTTTAAAGACTTCTCGGAGGGATCTTATAGATCCAGAATATTCTTAGGGATGCGAATCACTTCGCTCCTTGAGGAGGATTTTAGCGCTAACTCGCATATTCTTAAGGCTATCAGACCGTCTAGACCGGAAGCTCGTGGCTCTTTCCCCGTCAGGACGCATTCTACAAAGTGTTCTAACTCGAGTCTCAGTGGCTCGAGCCATTTCGTAGCTGGCTTATAAGCACCATCTTTCTTCTCTATCGTCACTTCCTGTGTCAGATAATTCAGAATTACCACAGCCTCACTACCAGTGACGGAAAGCTCTCGCTTCTTGTAAGGCGTGAGCCAGTTAGCTTCTATAGAGGCTACCTTACCATTAGGGAAGGAAAGTAATACAAGGGCGTAGTCATTCACGTCCGACCGCCTAAGCCGGCCCACCCTAGCGAATACTGTTTCGGGCTCCTCGCCCAGGATGTACCTGCTAAGATCTATGTCGTGAATAGCAAGGTCTTTCAAGACGCCAATATCCCAGGGTCTAATGGGCCACCGGGAAAGTCTCTTAGCGTTAAAAACTACAACATCACCTAAATCTCCGCGCCTTACTAATCTGCGTACATAGTTAACGCCGGGGTTAAAGCGCTCTACGAAGCCTACCATCAGCACCAAGTCCTCTTTCTCAGCTAGTTTTATAAGCTCCCTTGCTTCCTCGGAGCTAGCCGCCATTGGTTTCTCTACTAGCACATGCTTACCAGCTTCTAAGGCCTTCTTGGCTTCCTTAGCTAAGGCAGTTGGCCAGATGCAAATAGATACGGCTTCTATGTTGTCGTCTTTCAGTACTTCTTTACTGTCCGTAAAATAGGGGACTCGATAATTCATGCCAATACGCTTAACTTTCCCTAAATCCACATCACACACAGCCTTGAGTTCGGCTTTATCTATCTCATTCAGAACTCTGACGTGGTTTTGGCCCCAATAGCCTACGCCAATGACTGCTACGCCCAGCTTCCTCATCATGAGTACTTTAGGCCTGGCCGTATATTAAAGAGTTTGGTGCTCATTAATCATACAGTGAATAAGGTGAACTTTTAGTAGGAGAATAAAAAGGAGGGGGGTTTGCGGAACTCTTACGGCCTTCTTCTCAGCAGGAAGCCCGCCGCCGCACCCGCGATTAACAGCGGGATGCCCGCTGCAGTTGCGCCGAGGGTGAGACCGCTAGTGTGCGCTTCCCTCCGCCACGTAGCCACGTTTGTTGTATAGACGGTTATGGATGCTTCAGCGCTGTTACCCGCTTTATCGATTACCCGAAGTTCGATACGGTGAGCACCATCACCGTAAGCCGTAGTATCCCACTCATAGTCGTGTGTGCCGGAGGTAGTCCACGTAGCTACGAGGGCACCGTCGATGTAGAGTTCCATGCGGTCAAAGTTAGCATCATCACCGCTTACGGTTATCGTCACAGTGCCTGTGACTTCAGCGCCATCTTCAGGCGCTGTTATTGCGGCTGTCGGAGGCGTGTTATCAATCACTACCGAGACGTTAGCTTCAGCTTCGTTACCGGCCTTATCGATGACCTTTGCCTTTAACGTGTAGCTGCCGTCTGCGTAGGCGGTGGTGTCTAGGCTGTAGGTGTGAATGCCGTTAACAGACCATGAGGTCAGGAGCGTGTCATTTATGTAGAGCTCTATGCGGTCTAAGTAAGCATCGAAACCATAGAGCATTACGTCTACCGTGCCAGCTAAGTAACCGCCTGTTGGGCTAAGGATGTCGACCTCTGGAGACGTGTTATCTATCGTTATGCTTACACTAGTCTCGAACTCGTTTCCAGCTTTATCGATGACCTTTAACGTTAGTACGTGTCCGCCATCTGCGTAGGCGGTTGTGTTAAGGGCAAATGTATACTCACCTGGCGTGGTCCAGGTGGCTAGGAGCGTTCCATCTATGTAGAGTTCCATGCGGTCAAAGTTAGCATCATCGCCAGAGACCGTCACGTTCGTCACGCCACGTATATAGGAGCCACTCGTGGGAGTTATTATGACGCCGGTTGGAGGAGTATTGTCCACAGTGACGTTGAAGAACGTGAACAGCGTTATAGGTGTCCCGGTCGTCGCAAGCGTACCGTTAAGTATCATGATAGCTAAGTAGTAGCCTTCTGAGGTATTTGGAGGTACAAAGATACTGGTTGTGGTTGGCAGTGTTGTACCTGCTGAGACATTGCCGAGCATATCGATTATCACAGATGAAGGCACGTCTGTGTCTGGTAGACCGAAGAAGGCAGTAAGCGCGTAGATGTTGTTGATTCTTAGGCCAGTAGCTAACGTGAATTCTTGTATCACAGCAGATCCGCTTCTGGCATAGACCATTATGGGTTCTGAGTAAGTGCCCCTTGGGCTCAGGTAAAGCAGTCGGATGCTACAGTTGAGTTCTTCTGGGTAGATCATGCCGTTAAAGAGGACGTTATGAAGTAGTATCGTGTAAACGCCAGTTGTTGGCGGGACCATGGGGTTAAGGCCGATATCTAAGAATACGAACTCGCTGGTGGTGTTTGTTCTCGTGTACCAGGCGAAGCAACCGTCGCCTAAGTACGGGCTTACTGCCCCGTCTACGATGGCTAAGCTGGGGTTAACTGCGAACATGTCTACGTCGGTCATCTGACCAGTCCAGTTGCAGAAGACGAGTGCTAAGATAGTCGTCGGATCTTCTATGTCAATGGGCCAGAACTTCCAGTCGCCTGTCTCGTACCGCCAGTACCAGTCAAAGAAGCCGCCTACTCTGAAGGGATCGTAGAGCCTCTGTTCCTCAGGTGCGAGAATGTCGAGACTTAGCGTTCCAGGGGGTATAACAAGTGGTACAGTCACTGAGACAGGTATAGCCAACAGGTAGTTGCTAGTCCCTATGGTGGCATTAACTATTATCTGGCCTTCGTAGGCACCCATGAGGGCGTCTTCCGGTATGGTTATGGTGGCCGTGAAGCCAGCTGATCCGTCCGCCGGCACTGTGAGGCTTGTGGTGTTGAAAGATAGCCAGTTCCAGTCAGCTCTATGCCAGAACTCTACCCTAAGCTCGAAGGGTATAGGCTGCTCTGGCCCAGTCCAGCTGAGCTGTCTGACGTAGATAATCGGGTTGAACTGGAAGGTTTCGAGCGGGAAGCCCACGTACACCTGTTGGCTAGTCCCGGTAGCAGCGCACCATGCTATTCTGTAGACCTCAGTCTTGTTTATGAAGCCATCGGCGTTTGTGTCATTCCAGTCGCCCACATAGAGCCAGAGTTCATTATCCTCCCAGTAATCGTTGTCTACATCAAAGTAACTGTATGGGAAGGTTAGGACGACGACCATTAGGTCTGCATCAGGCGGTATCTGAGCCCTGTCTAGTACTGTTATGTTGCCCCATATGTAGTAGGGTGCCCAGTCAGCTGGGTAAACCGGGCCCGTTAGGCCGCTTATAGTCCAGGCGTCCACGAGTTCATACGTAGTAGCGCTTAGCTCAACCTGAGCCTCGTAGGTCGCATTCGGGTTGAATATAGTGAAGTCAGCTGAAGCGCTCTCGCCGGGCCTCACATAACCAGCAAACCAACTTACATCACGCCATGTCTCAGGCATATTAGGTGTCAGCTGCCAGTAGAAGGCATTGTAAGCAGTAGACCAGGCATCGCTTAGCAATCCCCTGAGGGTCTCCCAGCTAGCTTCGGACGTAACCAACAAGCCCTCGGTGTTGTTAGCTAACAGCACAGCTGTAAGGGCATCTACACGTCCGGCGCCTTGCACAAATGGGTCATAGCCGATGTCTTTAGCTGAAGACTTAATGATTGCCTTAACGGTCTCGGGAGTTGGCTTCTCGCCATGAGCTTCGTAGTAGGCTTGGATGACCAGAGCGCAGATCCCGGCCGTTACAGGGGTGGCCATGCTGGTGCCACCGAAGAGACTAAAGGCGTAGAAGCCATAGCCAAGTACATAGAACACTGGTATGGCTGTCCAGCCATAGGCGCCGACCGATACCACGTCTGGCTCTACCACTCCCAGAGGGTTAGGGCCTCTAGCGCTCCAGGGGATCACCTCATCATAATAACCGCCAGCATAACCGTACTGAGGCCAGGCTGACCAGGCCATGGACGTTGAAGCACCTACGCTTATGGGCAAGAAGCCGTAGCCTGGATCGGTGAAGGTCCCGTAACCAGGTCCGCCGTTACCACCAGCATGAACCACTAGGGTGCCAGGATACTCTGGATCAAGTAGGCCGGGGACCATGAGGCAGTCTTCGACTATGGTTAACACATCGTACCAAGGTGCTCTTTCCATGAGAGCATAGAGTGCCCATGCGGAAGCGCCCCAAGAGTTACTTATGATGTCGGCTTTGTGGTTGCCCGTGTACTGCCATATGCCCCAGGTCCAGCCGTAGTTAGGCACATAGCTCCAGCCTCCAGTGCCAGGTATTAGGTCGAAACCGGCTGCCCAGAGTTCGCCTTCTATGACATCGCCGAGCCACAGAGCTAATACGCCCATGAGCTTAGCGCCAGGTGCCATACCAGGGCCAGCTATTGGATGGGCCATGAACTTGCCAGCTGCGCAGCTAGCGCAGGATGTACCGTGACCGTAGAAGTCGAACATGAAGCATGTGTAGTTCCCAGCGTCATCTATAGGTTCTAGTATACCGCCAATTTCCCCAGGGTTTGGACAGGCCATCCAGACATCTAAGAAGTAGCTAAGGCTACCGCATGATATGTCGTTAAAGCCGTCACCGTCTAAGTCTATAGCCGCGATTGGCTGATCAGCTGTTACAGGTGGGTCGTTAGAGAAGCTGAGATCGGGCGGGAATCCATACATCTCGGCTAGCCAGAAGGAGAGGTCAATGTAGACTGTGTCGTAAGTGCCGTCGTTGTCTGCATCAAGCACAATAACAGGGAAGATGAACACGAATGGGTAAGCCAGTTCGCTTAGTATGCCGAACTTACAGGTTTCTCCAGAGTTCATGATGCCGGTTACGTTCATGTCCCAGGGCCATGGTACCCCTATGAGCCAAGAGAGGGGTACCACTGGCGGTATCCATCCCCATAGCGCTAAGATCGGGAAGTATACTAGTGGATCTAGGCCGGCAGTGGGTATGAATACGCCTGAGGCGTTCCCAAATGCGGTCACCGTGATGTTAGTTATGGCCATGTGGAGAGCGTCTACATCAGCGCTAGCAGGCCAGTTTACGGTTTCGCTATACCTGGCTATGTAGTCTGGGTAGGAGAGCATGAAGGTGCCAAAGTCAATGCCGGTGTCTACTATTGCTATGGTGACGTTCACGCCAGTGATGCCGAGGTTCCAGACGGCTTGGGCGCCTTGGATCTCTGTGACCCACCACATGCTAGGTTCGATCGACGGATTAGCTTCAAGTGTATTCTTTTCCTCAGGCGTGGAGATCGCGGGCTTCCCGGGCCATCTTATGAGTGATTTAAGTTCTTCTAGTGAGTTAGGCTTAGGCATAGGAACGCCGAGTTGCTCTACCAGCATGATATCCTTAAGAGCCATGATAACGCCATCAGCATGTAGTAGGCCTTCAAGACCTTCGCTATCCACGAGGCCAAAGACTAAGTAGAAGTTGCCGAGCATTGGGGTAGCTCTGCAGGTCAGCATGTGCTTAGCTATAGTGCTGACAGGTACATCGGACTTTACAGCTAGGATGACTCTGGTAGGCTCGTTTATCTTGTAGAGTTCGGGGTCTATGTACTTGCTGCTAGTCCTGAAGTAAGAGTTTATGTAGCTTAATAGTTCTTCTTTATCAGGCCAGTAGTTTGACAGGGCTCCTTGCTTAGTAGCTAACTTGGCTAAGGTCGTGAGGTCCACCGCTCGAGCTAGGCTGGTGTCGTTAAGGACCGACGTTGAAATTGGATAGGTGCTCGCATTAGCGATAGGCGCTATGAACCCGAGGATGAGGAGTGTTGGCAGGATTAGTAGAGCCAGTCTCCGCGCCATCATAGCTCCTCAGCCTTAGTGTAAGGGCTAGCTAGCTTATAAGACTTTAGGCGGTTAGGCAGAATGTTCTATTAAGTTTTTGGGTTGGGCCTGGAGATGAAGGGACTTTTTATGCCCATAAAAGTCTGATGTGCTTAATGTTCGGAATTTGGCTGTTTGGTCAGGATTATCTCTATACTTGTGACCCTTACTGGCTTGCCGGTCTTCTTATGGTGTAGGCGTTCTGTGAATATCCTTATGCTCTCGTAGTCAAATTCAGGTACATAGTCGTTTTTTAAGCGCTCAGCTACTATGCACGCATTGCTTATGGCTTTCCCACGGGCCCTAAGTATAATGCGTTTAACACCGTCATGAATATGAAGGAGGCAGGCCAGTATGTACCTATCAGCTGGCTTCATCCCCACGATGACCTCGGCCTCTTCCATGGGCCGCTCCCTAAACCTCGGCTTACTGAGGTATTTAAAGGTAAAAAGAATCTCTTCGCGTACCTTTCCTTTACACTAAGACGTTCCTGCGTCATCTACGGTGAGGCTAATACGCAAGGAGGAGCCTCTGAAGCCGGAATTGCCTTATGAGATAAGCTAATGGGAGGGTCTGCGTTCTCGCTTAGGCAGGTGGGTAGGGCCCGTAGCTCAGCGAGTTCAGAACCCGCGGGCTCACTAATCCTTAATGGCTCCTAGTCTCGCTCTTCCTCACCCGTTCCTTAGGCTCCCACCTAAAACGCCAGAGACCTTCTGCGAAATCCTCAACGGCTATAGCGAGTGCTCCAGCCAGTTTATCGCTTATTAGGGGTTCATCAGCTAGGACCGATACCACAGCGTCTGTTTCTACTTCGTCGGATGAAGCGTCAGGAGCTATGGCTTGGACTTTGATAGCCTTACGGGCGATCCACACTCTGAGCGGTCCACCAGCCGTTTCAAAAATAGCCTCAATCATCTCAGGCTGAGGTGGCCAAAGACCTAACTTCCTTGCCAAATTCGAGGGCAGTAGGAGTTGAGGGCTATCGGCTTCATAACCGCTGTTCACGAGGGCCACTGTCTCTAGGGCCTTATCGCCCTTCCTCAGCCTTAACCTGATCCTCACGGCCAATACGGACACCTCTAGCGTCTATCCTGCCCACCCGGACCAATTTGGCCTTAATACGGCCTACCTTGACCAAGGCCTTATCAACCCCAAGGTCTGTGGAATTCCCATGATAAAAGCGTGTAGTAATTATTCAGGCTTCAGCCTGAGGACACCAACGTCTAGAGGAAGTTCACTACATCGATGCTCTGGGACCGGGCCTCAAATGCCTCAGCGGGACAGAGCGGTTAGAGGGCCCTCGGACCCGATGTCAGGAGACACGTAGAGAAGGTGATTATGAAGAGGTAAGGGAGACCGTAGTACCTTTCTGGTCCTGCTTCAGGGCTTAAACCTGCGAGTGCTATCTACCATTCCTCCGCTGGGGCACTGGGCCGCTCTTTAGAGCCCAGCTCGTCCCTAAGGCACCAAAAGCCTCTCCACGGATCCAACACGACTATGCCAAGCTCCGAGGCCAAGCGGTCGCTTATGATGGCCTCTGTCTCCCTCGGCAGAACTGTGACCGGTACTCTCATGGCCACTGGCGGTCTGTCCTCCAACGCCAGCTCAATCTCCACGGGCTCCTCCAACCTGTAGCCTGAGACCGCGCCCCCACCAGCCACGCTGAATTCCTCTATGCTCGCTCTGCCACTCGTGAGCCCGAGAGCCTCAGCTAATCGCAAGGGGATGATGAGTTGTGGCTCATCTGATTCAAAGCCCGTGTTCACCAGCGCTGTCGTCAGGATCTCTCGCTCGCTCTTCTTTATCCTCAGCCTTACTCTCACGGCCAAGCCGGATCACCCCTAGGCTCTTCATCTTGCCGATGCGCTTGGGTTTCTTATCTATCGTGAGTTCGGCCATGGCCGTTTATCTATGCGGTGCGGAGGGATATAAGCCTAGGGCCCGCCATGTCTGGCGATGAGAGCCTGAGGACTCTAGCTGCATCTTAGTCGCTGAGAAGCGCCTCTGCGGCTGCCCGTGAGAAGAACTCATCGGGTTTAATGCGTTAAGTAACTTCTCAGTGCTCTTTAAAGCCACCTTTGCGGCCTCTCCGTTCTCCTTAGCTTTTCCTCCCCTCTAAACCTCCACAGCCCCTCACCAGGGTCCTCGAGCACGATCTTCAAAGCGCTTATGATCTTGTTGTTGAGCAAGGCCTCATCCGCGAACTCCGCAATCACGACGTCCACTTTAACTCTGCTCCTCTCTCCCTCCTCTGTCACCACCGAGACCTCTAAGGCCTCGGGCACCCCTAGTATACCCTCATATACCCGGATGCGGAAACATAGGTCTCGGTCAGCGAGCCTGGGGGGAGGAACATAAAACATACGTTTCGGCCAGGGGTAAGCTTAAATACTTGCCGCTTCTCGCATGCAGCTATGACCCCGGCGTTATGCTTATAAGGAGTCTTGGTTCTTGAGTTCGGGCGAGACATGAGGAATCTGAAGTCCGAGATATTGAGGTTATTGAAGGAGGATGAGGAGTTTCGTTATGCTGTAGCTGGGCTAATAGGACTTGAGGAGATATTAAAGAGGCTCGATAGACATGAAGCACAATTAGTCAAGCTAAGAGAAGATATGAACAAACTGAGGGAGGACATGAACAGGCTTAGAGAAGACATGAATAGGGGATTCAAGCGTTACGATAAAGAGCTAACTAGGCTAAGGGAGGACATGAATGAGGGTTTCCAGCTCCTCCGTAGGCATATAGACGCCCTTGGGGCTAGGTGGGGCCTCCTAGCCGAGGAATCCTTCAGGGCTGGCATGACGGGCGTGGTAGAGCGCTATTTTGGTGGTAGGGTGAAGCGCTGGGCGTATTATGATGAGGAAGGGTTCGTGTTCGGCTTCCCCAGCCTTGTAGAAGTGGACATGGTCATTAGTGATAAGGAGCACATTCTAGTAGAGATAAAATCGAGTGTCTCCAAGGCGGATGTTTACGAACTCTGGAAGATAGGGCAGCTCTACGAGCGCATCAAGGGCGTGAAGCCTAGGCTAGCCATAGTATCCCCATTCGTTAGGGAGAAAGCCAAGAAGTTGGCCAAGGAACTAGGCATAGACGTTTACACGAGCTTATAGCCCCAGCCTTCTCACGCTAGGGAGCGTCCATGTCTTAGTTTGAGCAAAAGCGCCTTTTCGCGGTGAGCCTTCACAGGAGTGGTCAGCCGCGCCTCACCACCTCTCAGGAGGGTAGGAGCGCCTCAGCTTCCTGTCTGGATCTGTCTTGAGCGCGTAAATGCCCTCAGCCACATCCTCGAGTATTATGCCCAATCGCCCGGTCAGCTTATCGCTTATGAGGACTTCTTCCTCGATATCGGATATGACCGCATCCGCCACTACGGCCTCTGTTCTAATGTCCTTCTCGACCAAGGAGACTTCTAAGGCCCTCGGTAAGAAGTAATTCCTCACGAGGCCTCCTGCCGTCCCATAAGTCACGATCCTCGCCTCAGGAGCCATGTCGGGCCAGATGCCGAGTACTTCGGCCAACCTCCGTGGGATGAGCAATTGAGGCGTCATGGTCTCAAAGCCAGAGTTGACCAAGGCGATGGATTCTACATCTCGGCCGGAGGTCCTAGCCCTTATCTTCAGCTTCACCCTCACGGCCACCTTTTCTCACTCTCCTCTCGTAAATGTGGCCTATTCTACGCCTGAGCTCGTAGATGTGGCCTATGCGCTGAGGCACTTACGTGCACCCACTATAAGCTTGAACGCCCTAGATATAAGCACGCTTATAGACCACCCCGCGGTCAGGATATGTAATTACTTCACTAATGAATGATCAACGGGAAGTTCAAGACCATGAAACCGGGACAGGCATGGCTTGTTAAGCGTGGCCGTGAGCTATGGCTTAAGGTCGTCTTTAGGGCCGAGGTTGAACTTAGGGAGCCCAACGGGCGTGTCCTAGCGATAGACATTAATGAGAACAATATCACCATAGCCAGCCCTAGTGGCTTCAGGCAGATAAGGACGGCTTACTTCCTCAAGAGGCGGAAAAATCCAGGCGTCCGTCAGAGGAAAGGCTAGGACCAGGCTCTTAGCCAAGTATCGTGGCCGTGAGCGTAATAGGATTAGAGACCTCTATCATAAGCTGGCTAATGAGGTCCTGAGGCGGCTCCACAGGTGGAGCTTCCGCCAGCGCTTGCCTCTATCCGCTGGCCTAAGCGAGTATATCTCCTCCACCTCATGGTTACCGCCGTCATATGCTCCGGCATATCGCGCCCATGTGGCGATTTATGGATTTTAAAGCGAGTCAGCAAGCCAAACGGCTAGGCAATCGGTAAATCAAGCTGTCAAGCAATTTGGCAGTCCTTTCCAAATCCGGGTTAGTTTAAATTCAGGATGCCAAATTGTATAACAGTTTGGGCGCCCGTTTTGCCTTAAAACTGATTGCCAAAATGGCTGCCAGATTCGCTATCAAACGTACTTAGAGAAACTCGATAAAATCTCTGAATAAAGGGCTTTAAAACCAGGCAATAATCCTCAGCTTGTAATATATATCTTCTCTAGGTAGGGTCTCGATCTTTAATGAGCTAATATGGTTTATAATGAGATAGCGCGTTATGAAGATATGGAGAAACGGTCGTAGCTCGGCACCGTTCGCTCGTCTTCGAACTTTAATAGTTTATAAATTTCCTACTGGGGGGAGCATCCCCTGGGTAGGAAACCCTACCAGACAATAGGGCGGAAAATAGATCGGGATAAAGCTAGCCGGGTTTACGGCCTAAAGCGGGAGTATTCACTACTATATACGTAAGGCGTGTTAAAGGAAGGAAATTATGGATGGTTAAACTTTTAGACCTAGAAGGGGCTAAAGCACTAGGGTGACGGGTGACGCTATAATGGAGGATCACAGCGAGATGCTGAAGTTCTATTTTAGGTGGCTTGATGCAATTCTAGACGCCATACAAAAGTCGCAGGAATTGCCGTCACTGACGAAGCCATCCTTATTAGCGATTATTGGTATGGAAGGCTCAGCTATTGGAGGTGATTTATTAAGAGATCTTCTTTATAATCAATTCAATCAGATATGCCGATATACACCTGTCGGGACTATCACCTGCCTGCTTGGATAGGTCCTAATTCCCTCGTGGTAGCAGTTAGCTATTCAGGTAATACAGAGGAGACACTTATGGCTTTCTCAGAAGCTTTCAAGCGTGGCTGATGTTGAGCAGCATGTGCTTTTCATCTCCTGACCAGCTACGTCCATCTGGCGTCATGAGCCTGAACTCGTATTTTACGTCGGAGTGGTCTCAAAGCTAGCTAGATGCCACAAGCTTTCCAACAAGAAGCACAACGCACTTGATGGGCTTTGGGAACACGTGAGCGAGGAGGATCACATCATCATAGCTCAGCATCCTGAGCACCCTCGCGTATAACCCATAAATAGCGGCGCCCACAAGGACGTAGAGGGGCAGCAGGAAGGCCCCGTGAAGCTGTGTTTGGAGCAGGTAAACTGAAAGAGCCATAAGCACGCTCCCGATGAGGCCTTTAGCAAATGTGCGATAATCAACAGATGCCATGTTCCTCGTGCTTAGCGTGTAGAAGGCTAGGAGGAGGGCGAGGGCCACGCCTCTTATGAGTGCCATGCTGATGAGAGCGCCTAAGCGGGGAATTAGAAGAGGGGCTATGGAGAGGGCGCACGTTATCGAGGCCAGGTTAGCGGCCATGTATTGCCTAGTCTTCCTATACGTTATCAGGAGGTATCCCATCATGGGCACGAAGGCTGTGAGAGCCCCGAAGAAGCCGAAGATCATAAGCATGGGCGCACTGCTGGCGTACTTCTCCCCCGCAAATACCACTAGAACAGGCTCTGCTAGAGCCGATAGGCCTAGGGCGATAGGAGGGTAGAGGAGCGATAGGTACTTTGATACCGTGGCCGTCGCCGCCCTTATGGCGCCCAGCTCCTCACGCCCGTACTTCTCGCCGTAGTAAGGGAAGAGGGTCATAGCCACATTTAAGGGTATCATGGTTATGACCGAGTAGGCTTTTTTGGCCACGGAGTACATGCCGAGCTCCTCCTGGCTGGCTAAGCTCACCAGTACGAACATGTCAAAGCAGTTGAACGCATAAGCGGCTAGGTTCGTGATCAGCACGGGGAGTGAGAAGGTGATAAGGGTCTTCATGGCCTTTACGATAGCCTCACCATTGTTTAATGACAAGGAGACCGCCTTAGCCAAGAAGATCCCAGAGACAAGGCTGCCCGCCAGGCCGCTCGCCACCCAGCCCAATACGTAGCCCGTGGCCCCCCAGCCCTTGATAACGAGCAGCACGCCGATTGAATAACCCACGAGCGCTGAGAAAATGTAGGAAAGGCATACAGGCAACATCCTGTTGAGGCCTATGAGCGCGTTATAAAAGGTGCTTGCGAAGCCCGTGACTACAACGCCGATGGCTGTTAGGTAGAGAAACTCCACATTAGATGTAGAGCCCAGCAGTAGGAGCGCTATTTGATCTGCAAAAGCCACCAGGGTGGCGGAGTACAGAGCTGCCAGCACGGCCCTGGTGAGGATGCCGGCCGTGATTAGCGGTCTGTAATCAGAGCCTGCCCCTATAGACTCAGAGATAAATCTAATCGAGGAAATAGGCACACCAGCGCCGGACAGTATAACGCCTAATGTTATGAGTAAGTTGGTTACGGCAGCGACCCCCATCTCGGCCCTGGATATGCCCCTGGCTATGAACATGAAGGCACCTATGGCTATAAGATTGGAAATGAGTTGGCCTAGAAGGAGGAGCGAGGAACCCCTGGCTACCCTTGCTATGGCATTCTCCGCCATGTCCGCTCCCGGCCCCTTGCCCTGATATGAGGTTATTAAAAGGTTTTCAAGCAAGCACTCTGTAGATGGCTATGTCGTGGCTGGTAAAGACCTCCCTGAACCCAGGCACATTATATCCTGAGTACCAGATTAGGTAGGCTTCCTCGTACTCCTCCAGAACGCTCGCAATGGGCACTAGGTCTATCGGGTAGCCATGTGGGTACCAGGCTATGGCTATCCTCCGGTCCAAGAAATTCAGCGCCCAGGCGTAGAACCTCTGCTCTGTTATCAGGACGGCATTATCACCTGCGTGGTGGTTAAGCCACTGGAGGCAGGCTATGCAGTCGTCTATCTGGCCTACGCCTATGGTGGATTGCATGAGGCTCCAGGGCAGGTAGGCATTTACGTCCTCATCATTTATGCAGAAGATGGTGCCCGAGGCGTAGCTCACGCCCATGAGGAGGTAGGCGATCAAGGCACAAGCCAATACATATCGCCAGTACTGGGTCTTGCTCTTAATACGTGCCAGCCCATTGATGGCATAGGCCGATATCGGGAAAACAAGGAATATCAACCACCTAAAGAACGAGTAAAACGGATATGCCTGGGGGCACAGCAGGAAGCTGAAGGCTCCTATGGAAAACCACACGGTCAGGAGGTCCAACGCTCTGTGGCGCTTAAGGCCCATCAGGGCCAGGGGGCAGAGGGGCAGGTAGCATATTAGGAGCAACTTGAGGAAAGTGCGGACAAGCCCGAGGTAGTCTGTCCCGAGGAAATTGGCGCATAAGAAGTAGTTCGTGAAGGGCCGGTTGGCCCGGGGATTGGGCGGTTGAAGGCGAATTATAACACGCTCAACCTTAACGGGCGCTGGCGGTGGCAGGAGACCTAGGTAGGCAGCAAGCTGGTATGAGAAGAGCGTGGCTGAAGGGAGCAGGCACAGGACCATCTTAGTCATATATTCCCTATTTCTATCTCTTGCACTTATAATCTGGAAGAAGGACCATATGAACATGCTTACGGACGCCAGCTGGTGTGAAAGGGTCGTCAGGAGGGCAAGGAGCGTGGTGATAAGCCACCTAGGCCTCGACCTACCGCTGGCGGAGGCCATGAAGAGGAAGAGCATCGCAAGCCCTAGTTCGTTCCTGAATAGGTCCCATGAGAGCCTTAGAGCGGGCACTTGTAGAGCGCATATCGTGGCGCACAGCAGGCTCCATCGCCTATCCCACCCCAGGGCCTTCCTGAGGAACACGTAGAACGAGAGCATGAGGAGTCCGTACATGAGAGGCCCCATGAGCTTGAGCAGGAGGAGCACGTCTATTCCTGTCGCCCTTAGGAGGGCCCACGCTATTAGGTAGAACATTGGTGTCCCTCTGAGCAGGCTGGGTAGTGGCCGCTCGTGGATATGTGGCACTTGGTAAGAGTAGATGGCTACATCATAACCAACGGGATAGTTAGGCGATAACAGCTCAGGTATAAGCCTGGTGGAAAAAGCTATGACAAAAACGATGGTAGCGTAATGAACTCCTCTTATATTCAGCACGGACCTTATCGCGGTGCTCACGCGTTTCATGGCCTTCTCACAGGTTCCAGGGCTTTTATAAACCCTGGTGTAATCTCCTAGTTGGGGGTATGTAATCACGAGCCTAAGAGAGCTTTACCGCATGCCCAGTAGCCTTATTATCGCAAAGAACTTGAACCTCAGCTCCTCTCATGCGAGAACCCGGTGACCTATACCCCCGTTCGTAAGGCTTTTTCTATAATCTCTCTTAATTGTTCCTCGGATTTAGCGGCTACATCCCTGTATATCTCTTGCCCATTTCTAAATAGTATGAAGGTGGGGACTCCTGTTATATTGTATTTAGCTGCTGTCCTCGGATTTAGATCCACGTTCAAAGTGCCTATCTTCACCCGTCCTTTATATTCTATTTCAAGCTTGCGGAGGATAGGCTCCATCATCTTGCAGGGCGGGCACCAAGAAGCCCAGAATTCCACGAGCACGGGGATATCAGACTTCAGTACCTCCTCCTCGAAGTTCTTGTCCGTGAGTCTCAAGGCACTTCTTCACCTCTTGGCCCCTGCGTAGATGGTAGGTTTGAGGCCCGTATGGAGAACGGGCTTGAAGGGCCCCTTAGGCCTCGTCTTGGGCTTGAAGATATCTAGAACGGCGGGCTTCCTCTTCTCGCCCGACCACTAGGTGGTGGGCATAACGGCATGGGCTACCTTCTTTATCCTCTTTACTATATGGGGCTGGGTGAGGAGCTCGAACATCCTGGTTATCTCGAGTCTGGGCGTTCCTTCGGCCAATGAGTCTTTTAAAGCGCTTGAACCCTCTGAACCCGTTAAAAGTACCCTAAAGCCTTTGGCAATTCACACACTTCATCAGAGCCCTTCCTTCCCAATAATCTGACCAATTTCATAAATGACTTCTTGAAAAGGTATATTATGACGTGTTTAAGAGTGACCAAAAGTACTGCTATGCCGTGCTTCCATGGACTTAGTGCGTGAGCTGCTGCCGTGTATCTAATCCTGACGGGCACTTCTCCTATTCTAAGCCCGTAGACAGCAGCCTTAAGAAGGATTTCCGTGCTGGCTCCCATCCCAGGCTCCACTATGTTTATTAACTTTATAGCTCGACGATCATAGGCTCTAAAACCGCTTTGAGCATCTTGTAGGTAAGGATAGGCCACCAACCTGATAAGCCACGTTATAATCTTTATGCCCAACCTACGATATGCTGGCATCTCTGTCTTACTGAGGAAACGGGATCCCACGACTATGTCCACCTTGCCGGACACTATCGGCTTCACAAGGCTGGGTATGTAGCTGGGATCATGTTGTCCATCTGCATCTAAGACGACCATGATGTCAGGATTTAATCTCTTAGCCGCGTTAAAGAGCGTTCTTAGAGCAGCACCGTACCCTAAGTTTTGTTCGTGTCTTAATACTATGGCCCCCGCACGCCGAGCTATCTCAGCCGTGGCATCCTTTGAGCCATCATCGCATACTATGACCATATCCACGTATTTGAGCGCCCCACGAACTACGTGGCCTATATTCTCTTCCTCTTCGTAAGCCGGTATGCAAGCTAATATCTTATAACGCCCATGTCCCATTCCTTCTCCACCTCTATTTCTCTCCTATGAGCCTCAATTAGCGGTCTTATGAGAGTTTCTAATTTAACCGTTCTTAATTCTTAATATGCTCATTCCACTTCAGCCACATAAGTCACATCCTCTAGAGGATTTCTAAGAAGCGTTGCCTTAAATAGATGATCACTAGCTTCTCGAGCTTGAGTATCAGAGGCGATATTGTCCACTTGAGAGTTCTTCTAACTCGTCTCTAAGTAAAGCAGATTCTCTCTTCTTAACCGTCTTCTTAATGGAATAGTGGAGTCGATTGATGCTAGTCACGAGATGCCTAAGGCAAGCATCATATTTCACATTCGTCTGAAATCCGGTTGAGTTCTTAGAATGAAGAAAGGAGAAGATAAGATATTTTGCGCCATTGAAGACATCCGTGAACGTAGTGAGTTTCTGTAGCCCCGTATCGACGACGCAATTCTCACGCTTCTTGTTATGACCGCTGTTCCGCGCAACCTTTAAATATCCTAGCTATGTTCTCAGTATGTGGGGTGTGTATAAGCGCATGTTGATTATAATGTCTATCAGAGTTCATGACAGGCTCACGTTGGTTAAGTTCATCCCAGTATACTTTAGAGCAGGGTTAAAGAATTCTCTGCACTTAGCAAGTCACATTTCAGCATTCATGTATAATATACAGGGGGTTGTGTAATGGTTATACGTTACCGTGTTTATGTTACTGTGAGGGAGGTTCGAGGTTACTGTGCTGCCGGATATAAACCGGGTGATGCATTTATCATAGAAGGGTTCTTTATTAAATCCATGCAGTCTATGAGAATATGTCTGCACGCACTTAGCTCTATGTTGACACTTCTCATGCCATTCCTTAAGGGGGTATCAGCAAGAACGCTCGGTATAGGAAAGAGGGACGACGTAGGATACATACAATGCCCAGATCCTGGAGAGCCATATACTAGTGGAGGAACTGTGGTTTTTGAATTAAAGAGGGAAGAAATAAGGGAGTAGCGTCCAATCTTAAACTCCTAACTTTGATTCGAGTATATCTACTATCCTCCTTGACGCCTTTCCATCGCCAAAAGGCGACTTCCCGGGTAATTTCACCCTCTCATTAAGCAATTTTTCTAACTCTGTCAGAACTACAACAGGGTTAATACCAACTACTCTTGCAAAGCCATGAATAATAGCTTCTGGTCTCTCAGTAGATGTACGTAAAACTAACACAGGTTTACGTATCTTAGGATAGGTAGCTTCTTCCTGTAAACCACCGGAATCAGTTAATATAACTCTGCAATTTTTCATTAATGTGAGGAACTTAAAGTAACCTTGAGGTGGAAGAAGTTGTAAATGAGAAATATGTTTAACTTCGCTCCACAATCCGAATTCCTGCAGTCTTCTTTTAGTCCTAGGATGAACAGGGAAAACTACCGGCAATGGACTTCGTTGCAATATCTCAATAAAGTTTCGAAGAATTCGAGGATTATCGACATTTTCAGCTCTATGAAACGTTACTAGGATATAGTCATCGAATTTTATTTTCTTGAGAACCTCTTGTTCCACTTCTTCAAGTCTATTGAAATACAGGTCTAATGCATCAATAACTGTATTTCCTGTAACGTATATCTCACCCCACACGTGCTCTTCTAGCAAGTTCCTCTTAGCGATCTCTGTAGGCGCAAAGAGGTAATCTGATACATGATCTATCATTCTACGGTTATGTTCTTCGGGCATTCTCCAGTCATAACTTCTAAGACCCGCCTCTACATGACCTAGCTTAATGCCTAGTTTAAGAGCCGTTAAGCCTGCCGCCAACATAGTATTTGTGTCTCCTTGCACGAGCATTACCCTATGTTTACCGGATTTTTCAAGTGTTTTTTCAAGCTTAATTATCATTTGCCCTATTTGTGTAGCAGGGTTATCGTTCTTAAGCATAAAACTAACATGAGGCTTTGGCAACTCTAATTCTTTGATAAACACTTTACTCATCTCATAGTCGTAATGCTGACCTGTATGTATAAACAAAAAGTCAAACCCCCTTCTTTCAAGCTCCTTGATCACCGGCGCCATCTTTATGATCTCGGGTCTTGTGCCGACAACTATAATTACACTCATATCTTGATTACCTTACCAAAACCTATACCGTAATACCTGAACCCTTTCTCTATAAGGATATGAGGCTCGAATACCCGTCTACCATCAATAATGATTTGATGCCTCATTAGCCTCCCTAGCTTACTTAAATCTAGCTGCTTGAACTCGGGGTGATCTGTAATAATAACCATAACATCCGCTCCCTTCACCGCCTGCTCAACACTATTTACGCTCACAGCTCCGAAGGTCTCATGAGTATAAGGGTCATATACCACAACTTCTGCACTCAGTTTTCTTAACTCCTTGATTATTACACTAGCAGGACTACCCCTAACATCATCAACACCACCCTTGTATGCAACCCCGAGGATAGCTACCTTAGCAGCTCTAATATTTATCCCATTATCTTCGAGAACTCTCCTAATAATCTCAACGGTATGATATGGCATGTACTCATTTATTCTTCTTGCGATTGAGATTAGCTCGATTCCAAATATATCTTCCGCTATCTTGATTAGCATATAGGGATCCTTAGTAAGACAAGGTCCTCCAACACCAACACCAGGCTGGTGGATATTGACGCGTGGATGTGTATTCGCTAATCTGATTGCCTCGTAAACATCTACACCTATCTTCTCAGCTATTAATGCTAGCAGATTAGCATAGGCGATATTGATGTCCCTAAATATGTTCTCAATAAGCTTAACAAACTCGGCCGTAGTAGCATCAGTAGGCAATAGATTAGGGTTAATTTTACTATAAAGTTCAATAGCTCTCTCCGTAGACTTAGGACCAACACCACCAATAATCCTTGGAACTCTTAAAATTTCCTCAATTGCTCTACCAGGAGCAATTCTCTCCGGGACATGAGCAAGGTAGAAATCCTCCTCGACTTTAAGACTAGTTCGCTCTAAGAACGGCTTAACAAACTTAACCATTGTTCCTGGAGGTATAGTCGATTCTATAACCACTAAAAGATCTTTGTGTATACCCTGTTTAATAACTTCAAGAGCGCTCCTGAGATAGCTGAGATCAACGACTCCTTCCCTCACGGGAGTAGGAACAGCGGTGATAACAGCATCGGCTTCCCTGATAGCTTTAGCACCATCAGTAGTAGCCCTAAGAAGGTTCCTTGAAACGACATCCTCTAAAAGACTATCAAGGCCAGGCTCCCTGATATAACACTTACCCTCATTTACAGCTCTAACTTTACTCTCATTCACGTCGACACCAATAACCTCGACTCCCTTAGAAGCAAAAACAACAGCAACGGGAAGACCAACATAACCTAGACCAATAACCACTACCTTTACCATAAAAATAACCCTCAGTAATCCTAAGAGAGTCGTATGCTCTTATGAAGAGTCTTGGTTAAAGCGCTCCGCAAAGCTACCATCAATACGGGCCTTTCCTTTTAGCCAACTTTAAGAGTCTCTTCCCTTTGGTATTTTTGACATATTTTAACAATATCCAGTATCCCTTCCGAAGTCTTCCAAGCATATTATTTAGAAGAAGCCAGTACCGCAATGGAAGATGTTTGAAAATAATAGCTACAGATAATAATTCTACATTAGGAAGGTGGTATTTGGTGGTAAGAGTATAGGATTGCCTTGGCAGAAGAGCCGTTACTTTATCTTCATCCATAGACCATAAATGTCCCCATCGTGGCACAAGTTTACCATTGCAGCGTACATAAGTAATCTTTTCCTTATATGGAACCGAGATCACAAGAACGCCCTTCTTTTTTAGAACTCTGTCAACTTCATGGCAAATTCTTTCTTGAGTTTCACGAGGTACATGTTCCAGCAATTCGAGCATTGTTACCTTATCAAAGCAGGAATCTCTAAATGGTAAATTTGCAGCGTCAGCGCAGACAAAGTTTATATGTGAATGTTTTACCTTACGTCTAGCTAATAAGAGCAGACTCCATGACAGATCCACACCCACTACGAAACTAGCGTTATGGAAATGGCTTGTTATAAATCCATCACCACATCCTACATCTAAAATCACATCATTAGGTCTAGGATTAAGCAATAAGGCTGTAGTTTGAGCTCTACGTATCTGCCTATGTAAGCTACGACCGCGAAGCATCCAGATACTCTGATGCATCTTCTTCCCACCCACTTTTGCTTTTTATTTTTAATTTTCTAAATGTGAAATTATGCAGGCTGTAGAAAAGGACAGGCAATGACAGCAAGGCCCAAAATGCGGCTGTTGATAAGGTGGATAATTCATCAAATATCACCCTAGGAGGATAACGTTGGAATGAGCCAGTAAGTTTAATATCGTCCAACGCGCTGTAAGAATCGGAGAGCACTACTGAGAACCTCACAAGCCCTAATACTTCTAAATCTTGACCGAACGTTCTGGCCCTCCATCGTATAAAACCGTAACGTAAATAGAGTTCGGTAAAGTAGGCCTCGGAACTGCTCACTACTGGTGTCCGAGCCAATAATCGTATGAAATTAGTTGGCGTAATGGAAAGACGAGTCACATGATCTAGCTTGAATTCTTCATCTCCTGTGACGATCTTTAAGATCGTTAGGCCTTTGGGGAACTCAATGATAAAAGTAGAATTAATTTTTAATGTCGTGTAGAATCCCTTTCCGTCCCCCAGAACAACGCTATTAGTCTTAATAATAGCTCTAGGATATCCAGTCATCACTATGCTTGTTACATTTTGAAAATCATAAGAGCCGTTCTTGGTTTCAACGATAACATTGAGCTTGACTTTAAGTGGAAATAGTAATGATGCTGTTTCGATCTCTACATTGTTGCAACGGACTTCTTTTACATAAGCATCAAAGTTTGGCATTAAATTTAAACTCTGCCTAGGCAAATTCAAGTCGTCGAGAATTTTCCCTAGAAGAGCGTAGAATGCTGAGCGAATATCAGGTTTATATACTATCGCTCTAACGATGGGATATAGGTTTACGTAGATAAGTTCACCTGACCCTATATTCTTTCTCAGGATGAAAGGAATTCGGCCCTCTTTTCCTACATAATAGCTTAAAGTTAATGTACCAGCTTTAGGTACAAGGTTAGAAACTTGGACAACGGTAGGCAGAGTCGCTTTTAATGTAGGTCCCTCAATTCTATCAACTTTAGCTGTAAGGTTTTGGCGTAAAAATAGCATGTTAGCGAAAGAGCCGTAACCATTTGTGTTCAATACTATTATTCTCCCACCCGATTCTAAATAATTCAGGTAATCATTTGTAGGCCTTAGGTAGAGGCGAACTGTATAAGAGATCAAAAAATCATCAAATGCTACCTTGTAGAACCTAAAATAACGTAAGCCTACTCTTCCAGGGATATTATTTAAGTTTACGGAAAGAACGAGCTTGTTATCAATAAATATTTGATTTAGATCACCAACAACATTTACAGTAATGTTGTATTCCTTACCAAATTCCCACCGTAGCTCGGTTTTAACTCCTGGCCATTTTGGTATGACTTTCTCAACTCCATTAACAACGGTTCTGAAATGCACATAGATAAAACCGTCTTCTTTATTAAATAGTATGTCTGCAATCCGGTAATTCTTAGGATCTATATACGAATATATGAAACTGACGTAGTTCAATAAAGCAACACCCTTTAATGGTTTAACTTTAAAATTCGCCGTAAAATTCTGAGCAAGTACAGGTGAAAGAATGAGCCCCTCGCTTATTTTTCCGTCTTCACCAGCTATGAGCTTTCCACCCTCAATACGCCAATATCCTTTAGAAATTATCCAAGATCCAAGCGTTTTATTAAACTCGTCTTTAAATATCATCGAGAGAATGCTCCTCTTAGGAAGGTCAAATGCGAGTATGATTGTGTTAAAATTGAGAGCTTTATCGTCAAGATCATACGCGACAGAATATCTATAAAGTCCTTGCGAGAGAATGCAATAAGCTATTTTGATACCCTCTGTATTCATCGCCTCGTCGAATGGCACGATTAGAGCGATCTCGTTGCTAGGTTGGGGGAAAGAAACTCTGGAAACATTATATATAGTAACTTCAGGGTTTTTGAAAACTACAGGCAACATAGTGATATACCATCGTAAGAAACTATCGCTAAACTTATTTAAGTATATGGTATCCCTACTATGGAGATAAACATAAGGATGAGAATAAGGTGCAGGCATGTAAAGTCGAGTGAAAGCCATCTCAGGTGTGCGAGCCGTATAAAGAAGCTGCCACAACCCGAAAGGATCAGTTGGAGTAGCAGCCATACGTACAGTGGCCGAGGATGTGGATGTCACGGTAACTAACCATGCTCTAGGATCTTTGTTAAATATATCTCTAAGAGCAGTTATAGCCTCTAGCTCGCTTTGAGATGGAAGACGCGTTGGATCATTTGCTACCCTATTCCAAAACTCCAGATTGAGATATGTTGTAGAAATACCCCATAGAACTATCGTCCCGATGATAATAAGAGAGGCGCATGCCTTAGTATTAATGCCAATATCGATGTTTTTCTTCATATTATCGATGTTATAAATAACCGGAAGTGGAGCTAACATCGCGAGGGGGATTTTTAAAAATAATATGAATCTTTTTTCGCTATATGCTATGTCGAAGAAATGCAGATTTATCATTGATACAAGTTTTCCCACAATGAAAGTATATGCTGCGAATACTAGAAAAGGTTTTAGCGCGTTATAAGATCGTTTGTCATCTATGATATAGAAGAGAGCTAATATAGATAGCAAACCATTTACTCCTAATATCAATGGATACATAAAATACGGAACTAGACCTATTTCGCTAACTTGCCATGTATGGAATGAATGAATAAGCGAAATACAGGACAAGGAAGAAACCACATATAAATAAAACAATAATGGGGGTAATAACCTCGATAAGTTTTTGCAAGTTATACATAATCTTTTATGACCAGAATATCGCTTCAATATTAGAGAAGCAGGCAGTAAAAAAATGGGGGCGATTAAGGCCAGCCAGAAGGATAAAGATATATAAGAAACGAGATGTGGGTTAATTAGTAAGAATATGAAGTAGATTCCGATGGCAGTAAGGGAACCCATAATAGAGGACTTTATTGACTCGTCAACTCTTAAATCTTCATCTGATATACTAATTCCATAAAGTGCTAAAAATACGGTAAATACTATACCCTCTACTATATGTGTAAGGTATAACGCAGTTATGAGAGCTGAGAATAAAGCCATGAATTTAAATGTTGGAATTTCTCTATTACGTATTAGGGAAAATACGATCATTAGTATAATAAAGGACGCAGTTAATGGAACGTACCAGAGACCAAGAATTCCGTAGATAGTTCCATAATAAGTCTTATCCGAAGTATCAACTAAAAGTCGGAGCTGAGTTTGATCCGCCGCTGAAATTTTTAAACATGCGAAGTAAAGCCATGCAAAGCCTCCGAAACTATTTGTGAATAGCGACCAAAACAACGTCGCTAGAGAGGGCAGTCTGGCATCGATTTCTTCTAAGTAAGTTTTTGCCATAATATAAAACGAGAGTGGAAGCAGAAGGTTTAACGTAAGTAAGGCTACTTGAATGAAAACTGGCGATTGTGTTGAGAGCATTATAAGCATGGCTTCATGGAGATGGGCAAGTAGATACGGTATAGCGATATAAAGATCGGGTGTCCTGCTTAAAATAATGCTCTGCGCATAGTGGTATAGAGCGTCAGTCCCTCTGCGAAGTGAAAAACCGGGATAGACGAAGGAAAAGGAGATTGTGTAAAATACTATAAGTATGCATAGAGCTAGGATATCGATATCTCTGGAGAGGGAGGCTTTAGTCAAGAATGTTTTATTTTTCAGATTTTTCAAAAATAAGATTAATCCCAGCGCAGCTAAGTTGGCTAATGCGATTAGAATTCGTGCGTCAACGTTTATAGGAAGTAAAACAATCGTCAACAATCCCGTATAAATATAGCTGATTACACATGACAAAACCAGCATCTCAAGCTTAGAGAAATATTTAGTAAAACCAAATACATCAAGAAGCGCGTAACCCGGAAGTAAGGATGTAACGAGCAAAGCTAGCATTAACTGAATGATCCCTCCTTGAGTGCCTAATATTTTAATGATCAGCAAAGCAGATGCTGATAATGCGAGAAGTACGCCGAGAAGCGAGCCCAAATTAAATACTTTTACTTGGATGCGCCTTACCGCTAGCTTAAGCTTAACACCATAACCATTAACAATCAAGTATATGACGATTATTGTAAATAGCTCGAATAGGAAGAGTGGGTATTTTATCCATGAATCTACGAGCCATAACGTTAGAGATGAATAAATAATGGCAAGTATCGTTACGGATAGTATTGTTGCAACGGGTATTTTCAGAGTAATCTTAGTCATAATCGTAAATTACCTTAGTTACCTTTACGCAGCCCTTAGATTAGAATCCTCAAAAAATTAAGAAATTCCTCGGCGATTTTGTTTCTATCAAATTTCTTTTCTATGAGTGCTCTAGCCCTTTTGCTGGCGGTCTCTCTAAAATTCCTATCATTATAGATTTGGTAAATCGCTTCAGCTAGTTTTTCTATAGCCAGAGGTGGTACTGTTAAACCTATTTTATGTTCTACTATTAGTTTAGCTAATACGGAGTCTTCACGTGCCGTAGCTAGAATTGGAACTTTACATGCACAGTATTCATAAAATTTCGCAGGAATGCTATTTTTCCATAATATATTGTCATCGTAAGGCACTAATCCAAGATCGGCTGCTGATAGTATTTCTGCGAGTTTCTCTTTATCATGTTTTACGCCGAGGTAAATTATGTTATCATTTAAACCAAAAAGTTTAGCCATAGCCATCATCTTTAAAAGTTCTGGAGTTTTCCTGCCGACTATGAGTAGCTTTATCTTTTTTTGAATATCCTTTTTGAGCATTGCCAATGCTTTGACGATTAAGTCTAGTCTGTAATACTCGCCCACAGCTCCACTAAAGATCATAATAAAATCACTCACCGCTATTCCAAGTCTTCGCCTTACTACTGTTTTATCATAGGGTTTGAAAATACGTATATCTGCACCATTTGGTATCAACTTCACCCTCCTTACTCCTCTTCTCCTCAGGCTCTTAGCCATAGGCTCAGTTACGGTAATTACAAAATCGCTCTTCACATAAATCCGGGTCATTAAAGATTTAAGGAACATCGCCAATTTCGCATAACGTTTATTTCGTTTATTCATGTAATTGACTATATAATCCTCCCACTCATCTCTAATGTCAAATAAAACTTTCGCTTTAATAAATCTTGAGGCAAAATATGCTCCTAAAGATAATTCACCTGGGGGAACGGAGATGATAACTAACCTGGGTCTTAAAAGAATGAAGAGCATCGGGAGCGTAAATAATGACAAGAAAATATTTAGCGCTCTAAGGGGAATGTTCTTTGTAAGGAACATTGGATTCAAATTGAACAACCTTAAGTCTTTCCATTTTTTTATAGAAGGCAGATTCAAAACTTCTGGAGAAAATGCCCCAAGGATGCTTACATTATATCCTCTTTTCTTAAGATATCTTGCAAAAAATCCTATTCTAGTCCACGCAGCGTCTGGACGAGGGATTGGAAGGCCAAGAACAAACAAGATCCGTACCATCATGGATCTCCTCCTACATTACGCCTATTTTCTCGTCAGATGCTAATCCGGTGAGATCTTATCTTCCTCGTTAGGTCTTCGTAATACGTTAAGGCACAATTTTGCTTCTTCTCAAGAATTCTCTCGTATAATCTTTCATACTTGTCCACTACCATATCCCAGCGACAATATGTTTCGATATGCTTCTTAAGGTTTATTCCTAATCTTTTCCTTAAGTTTTCATCTTCAATTAAGAGGCTAAGCGCTTTTACGAGTTGCTTGAGAGATCCTTTGTTTACCAACAGGCCTGTTTTTCCATTAATGATTATATCAGGAACGGCTCCTACGTCTGTTGCTACTACAGCTAATCCCATATGGCCAGCCTCTAGGATTACGAGCGGAAGCCCCTCCGACACAGAGGGAAGCACTAATATATCAGCAGCTCTCATAATACTTGGGATATCCTCCCTATAGCCAAGATAGATAATACCGGGGTTTCTTCTACAGGCATTGATAACAAGTTCCTTTAGAGGACCACTTCCAACTATCAGAAACCGGGCTTCTGGATGTATCTTAAGCACTTTTTCAGCAACTTTTAAAAGGAGTCTCACGCCTTTAACTGGAGCAAGCCTGCCCACGAATAAAATTACTACCTGATCATCCTTAAGCCCCAGCTCAAAGCGGACGTCTTTTTGATCATCTAGTGCCAAAAATTCGTCAACATTAATGTCGTATGGAATAACATGTATTCGTTCCTCTGAAATACCTAGTTTGATCAGATAGGAAGCTATTGATCTTCCGAAAACCACTATATCAGAAACGCTATTAAGTATGAGTTTGCCGACGCTAAAGGAATAGAGCAAGCCCATTATATCTATTAAGCGCTTACCGTAAAACCAGTTTATACCCGGGATGCCTTCAATGGTAAGGAGTTTAGGCATGTTTCTGAAGAAAAGAGCTGGCCATGTGGTTGGAAATTCTAAAGTCCAAAAATGAAGGATGTCTATCTTATACTTCCTGATTACGTGCTTTACAGTCTTCATCAAACTGGCTAAGTTTAATATCGGATAGTTTATGAAATGTGGGAGAAAACTATCTACATGATGGATTATTAAACCATCTATCTTACTTAATTTAGGCATCCCCGGCCCTCTACTCGTTATCGCATACACTTTATGTCCCCGTTCCATAAGCATTTTAGATAGCATGAACTTCTCGCTACGCCTCCTAAATTTATGGTATGACCAAAATGGCCAAAACATGCATATGTTCATTGATTCTTGACCCAGATTTTAGGTGATTTCAATAAATTCTTATTCCTGAACAATATTGGCCGCCCATCCATGCTGCGTGGTATTGGAACATTTAATAGGGCTAATATAGTCGGAGCTATGTCCTCAATTTTAGGTGGTGGCTCAAGTTTTGTAGGACCTCTTAAGTTAGGATGACTTATAATGAGCACGCCATAAAGTTGGTGTGTGCCAGATATCGTTTTTGATGACGAGAATACTTTATTTGATGCAAATTCGTATTCCTCAAACGATATATAACCAGGCTTAGGCAAGAATAAGATATCTGGCATTTTATACAGTAGCGGTCCGTGATAAACCTGCTCTTTTGTAAATACCTGTTCTATCACATGCTCACCAGTCTCAGGATCTCTTAGTCCCTTTAGCAAGGTTACTATATGATGACGCAACCTTAGATAAGTTCGTGGGTTCTTCACTTTCTTCCTATTGATGTATATCTGACCCATGGAGCCCAGGGAGAAAGCGAGTGTGCGATTCCAATCTATATCTTCAAAGGATAAGAATAACCTCTCAATGAGCCTGTGGCCTCTCTCCCGTCCAAGCCTATGTCTCACAGAAGCTAAATGAAGTTTAGACATCAGGTAATATATGTTCTCGGGAGTTAAGTTTAGGGTATAAAGAAGTTTCTTAAAGCGTGTTAAGAAATTGTTTTTGAGCCTAAGGAGGCCGCATTTTATCAACCATATGTTAACGTGAATGAATTTATGTAGAGAGCCAAAACCATGATCAGACATTATAATGACGTAAGTATTAGGCCCAGCCTCCGCTATCATTCGTCCAATGATGTCGTCCACATATTTGTAATACTGAAGAAGTGCCCTTCTATATTTCGATGCCTTATTTGGAACGTAACGAGGATGCTTTTCGTCTAGAAACCTCCAAAGAGCATGCTGTAGCCAGTCGGTGCCCATAAAGACCACCATGAAAAAGTCCCAAGGAAATGCTCTCATGAGCTTTAAGGCCACTTCTGCTCGCCTTTTAGTGCCCTCCCATATAGCCCTTATGAAAACATCTTCTCTTCCCTCCTCATACTCAACTCCAGGATGTATCTTATAACCAATGCGTTTAAGCCATGGCTCTAGCTCAGGCGGATAAACGAACCCCCTTGAAGGAGCAGGAAAGCCACTTATGAGAATTCCATTCACGGGCTTGGGCGGATAGGTCATTGGAACATTAATAACTATGACTCTCTTCCCGTGCCTGCTCAATATAGTCCATATTTCATCGCCACGTCTATTTTTAGCACTAGCTACCATAGGTCTATTACTGCGATCATAAATTATAAAGCCAGTTATGCCGTGCTTGCCGGGATTCATACCAGTCATGAAGGAAGACCATGCTGTTGGCGTGAACATAGGTATAGTAGACCTTAAATACCCGTAAAGTCCATGTTGCATTAGCGAGTTTAACACAGGCAATTCTCCCGCCCTTATCCAGGGCATAAGTAGATCAAACGTTGCGCCATCTAAGCCTATAACTAATACACGAGGCATTTCGATTCAAAACTTGATCTTTTACCGCCCACATGGAGTTGCTTTCAGTATACTTTAAGTAAAGGTTTCTTTAAGAATTCACACAGCCGATGCATTTTTACGGAGTCCTATAGTACTCTGGCACGCTCATATGCCAACATATGGCCAAGTACTTGGCGAATTGCTCATCTAAAGGCCACTCGCGAGCCTTTAAATAGCCCCAGGATAGGGCCACTTGAGCTAGTGTTGAGGCGAGCTGGCGCCCCACCGTACGTGTTAAAACGTTCACGGGGCTCTCCAAGTTCTCTCTCAACTTATCCACAATAGCCTTTATGACCCTAAGCAACCTTCTGCTCCTTATGGTGCTCACGGTTTTCATGGTTAGGTCATATATTAACCTCTCGACACACGACAGAACTCGGAACCAGACGCCCTTGCGAAGAGCCTTCTTCTTGAGAAGCGCCAGCTCGCCCAGCATGGCCAATCGAACAGAGCCAGTCAATTTTTTATAAAGCTTTCGCTATAATCTGTATGTTCGTAGGCCATTTTCCTAATAGAAGGAGTCTTCCACAAGGAGTATGTTTTTACCTTTTAAACCTCATCGAGAGCTCTTCTTATAGCCTCGACTACATAGCGGGCCTCATCAACGCTCATTTGTGGGTAGATCGGCAGACACACCATCCTGCTACAGGCATCCTCTGCATTCGGGAAGTCGCCTTCCTTCGTCCTAAGGAGGTGCCTGTAGAGGGGTTGGAGGTGCAGAGGTGGCCAGTAGACCTCGCCGGGGCACTTCACGCCGTACTCGGCCATCTGGGCCTTAAAGGCATTCCGATCTATGCTCTCGTCCAAGAAAGCCACATACTTGTAGTAATTGCAGTAGACGCCGTTTGGCACCTTCAGCGGCCTTATGTCGCTCATCCTCATTAGCTCACGATCGTAGAAGGCAGCTATTCTGCGCCTGCCTTCGATCATCTCCTTTAGGCGCCTGAGTTGAACGAGCCCTATGGCGGCGCAGACCTCCGGTAAACGCCAGTTATAGCCGAGCTCCACGATTAGGCTACTGTGGAAGCTCTCCTTGCCCTGATCCCGTAACCTACGGGCCTTTTCAGCTATATCAGCCCTATTGGTC
>Ga0190367_1000376_pt1 | contig 33215 bp, 42 predicted proteins | sample 4872181011_MG_FD_171838 | JGI IMG/M metagenome (GOLD analysis project Ga0190367, IMG submission 171838) | Hydrothermal vent microbial mat bacterial communities from Southern Trench, Guaymas Basin, Mexico - 4872-18-10-11_MG | ecosystem: Environmental > Aquatic > Marine > Hydrothermal vents >...
TTTACTTTTACGAAGTTCTAATTTTATAATTTTAGTTTGATGAATTTGTCAAACAAAACGTTAAACACTCCGTCGAATCAAACGAGTAAAAATAAAATAAAATTTTATCTTTTTAAATTATGAAAAAATAATTTGATACATTCATCTGCCATTTTTCCCAAGACATTTTAGAACACCTCATCAACTTTCAGTAGAAAAACTCCTCATCACTCACTATTTTTTTTACTTCTACAAAACCCCATACCTTTATATCTTCCAATATTTTCTCAAACTCATCTTTTTCTTTAGGGTTTTTAATATCATACTCTTTCTCAAACCCCAACCTACCAGCTTTAGCTTGGATAATTACAGAGTTACCAAAATTTTTAATTCTGTATAATTTATATCTACAAGTAGCTACAGATTCTATAAACACACTCCAATCATCTATTACGTAAACAACCATATTATTTACTATCTATTTCAGTTTAAATAGATAGCGTTCTTTAAAAACACAACTTACAAAAAGTAACATTTAAATAACAAACATGTTATTACTTTGAATATGGGTGTGAAAAACAAGAACAAAAATGATAATGAAGTCGTGTTGGAAATTGAAATAAGACCAGTGACATGGATTATTGCACCTCTTGTCGAGGAAGAGCAATTAAAAGCATGGAGAGAAAAGGGATGGATTGATGAAGAAAAATTGCATTTAGACAGAGCATTTCCACGAGATTGCGATGGAAAACCATTTATACCAAAGTCATGGATTAAAGCTGTTTTGACAAGAGTAATACAAAAATACAACTTACAGAGGCAAAAAGTAATGTCTTTTAATATTGTTGATGATGAAGGATATATTGTAAATTACATAACAATTCCAAAACGACCTTTGACATACAGAAGGCATATTGGTGGTGAGAAACCAAGCACAGAATACTTCGAATATCTAGACGGAACTTTCATTCTTAAGTTCAAAGTAGTAACTCGACATCCAAAAGATTTCATTGAAGCTCTAATCATAGGTGGAAAGGATGTAGGTTTATTATCCAGAACAAAATGGGGTTACGGAAGATTTAAAGTTTTAGTTAAAAATTAGTTTTTTACAAAATTTTTTTAAACTTTTTCACCATCTTTTAGATACCAATGAACCAATATGGGGATGGTAAATCATCAGCAATAACCTTCCAAACACTGTAATATCCATACATTAATATTCATTATCTTCATAGTTAAACGGACAATATTCAATAAGAACTAAACACCATTAAACACGAACACCTAACACATCATCTATAAAAGGGTAAATCAAACTCCGTAATTTTAGTCTGAAGCTATAATGTTATATTATAAAAAATAATGGAAATTACCCAACATATAACTCTTAGTGAACAATATAAACGCTAAACAATACATACAAAACTTTTAATCGTTCACACACAATCATATATCATTCATACAGCACATGTTAAATGGAATGCCTTAATAAACACCTATCACCATACACACCGCAAAACTTATCCATATAAAATAATTAACTTAATTATGCCATGTCCAAACTTGGAATTTTGTCCTGCGAAAGTTGATTTTCAGCACTATCAAGAATATTGTTTAAGTGACGATGAATGGAGAAGATGTAAGTATTACACTAAATACGAGCTAACTCCAGCACAATGGAAGAAATATGTTGGAGAAACACCTATAAAGAGAGAAGGAAGAGAAGTAAGATTTTTCTGATAATACCATAAATGTTATATAACAATACCCCATACTTTACATCATGAAGGGGGTTGAAAAGAGAGTAAAGTTAAGTATAGAGGTCAGTGTAGATGAGTATATAAATATGGTTCTACTTGTTATTTCAGGTGAGTATAATAATCTCAAAGAGCTTGTAAGAACTGGTATAAACAAGGTCTTCAAAGAATACGGAGACGACTATTTTAACATGCTGAAGGAACAGAATAAAGATGTGGTAGAGAATATCCTTAAGAATGTAAAGATAATTGAGAGGAAAAGATTGAGGAAATGGATTGTTAAAAAGTAAGGTGGTGAAGATGAGGGGGTTTGAAGAGTGGATTAAGGCAACACTTAAAGAAATACACAAAGCAAATTTGAGTGATGGGCAGAAATTGAACTTACTCATTCATCTCCGAACACTCAAAGAAAATAGAACACTCGCAAACCTCAACACTTTTATGAGAACACTACATCATTTGAAGTTACATAATCTCTGTCCCACTCAGGAAGAGATAGAGAACTGGATTGAACGAGAAAACTTTAGGAAGGTTTAAACAATGATTGAAATCAAAGAGTTAATTAGAATGGACAAGAAAATCTACGACAGAGCAAAGAAGACAATAGTAGATGTAATACCATGTCAACAGTGTGGATGGTGTTGCAACAATAAGCGTATTTTAGTTACAATACCAGAGATGGTTAGAATTCTAAAACACACAAGATTGAGATTTTTCAAGGTTTTCAATATAGAAAGTAATAGAATGTCTGTTTCAATCAAAACAAAGAAAATAGATGATAAATACTATTGTATATTCTACGACAATGGAAAATGCACAATTCACAACATCAAACCATTTCAATGCTTCACGTATCCGGTAATCTTTCATCCACTTGTGTTTAGGATAAATCCACCATTATGTATAGCCAACTACATTTACGTTTTCAAATGCCAATCACCAAACAATAGCAAAGCAATTAGCTCAATCTTCGTAAAAGACTTTAAAGAAATAACATCTATGAGAACAGATTTTCTTATTAAAAACTATGAAATACAGAGGAAGTTAATAGTTAAGAAAAAACTGAGGAAAGTTATATATGAAATGTGTGGATTTTGATGAAAAATACTCGAAAAATTAAATTTTTCTACGTAGCAAAGGGGATTTAATATGAAAGAGCTTGAAGAACTGATAATTCGAGCTATATTTAATAAGGCTAAGGAACTTCAAGAAGACCGTTCAGATACAATCCATGTTACAGATTTAACAGGTTGTATAAGAAAGAGCTACTATATCAAAAAACATGGATTTCCTCTTGATGAGAAGATGGCTTTCTGGTTAATTTTTGGTGCATTAGTTCATGATATGCTTACACCAGTAATAGCTGAACATCTCAATGGAGAAAGAGAAGTCAGAACTGTGTATGAGTATAAAGGTGTTGAAATTCAGGCAACAGTAGATGTATTGGCTGAAGATGTTGTGGTTGAGCTTAAAACTTGCAACAAAATACCATATCAACCTTACCAATCACACATTGAGCAAATAAACGCTTACATGCACTTTTTTGATGTTCCCTTAGGAATTATTGTTTATGTTTCAAGAACACAGCTTGGGGTTAAAATCTTCGAGCATTATGGGGATTGGCAATTACTACAATACACACTCGACAAAGCAATAATCTTAAACAACGCTCTTGAAAATAATACACCACCACCATGTAATTTACCTTTAGCAGAAAGAAAATTCTACTGTCGTGAATGCTATTTCAAAACACAATGCCTGAGCGATTCTGAAATGTTAGATTTGTTAGAATGAGGTGAGATTATTATTTTAGAGAAATATAAAAACTGGAATAACAAATATGTTCTTTTTAGTGGTGGGAAAGCTTTTCATTACTTCGATAAGTGGTATAGGTTATATTGTAAAAATAAAACATTAATGTCGTTTTCATATTAGTTGTAGTAACACAACCTTTATATACCCATTACTCATACTTTATGGTGGTGATGTGTATGGATAAGTTGAAGTTGAAAAGGATAAGGATAGAAAACCAGACAGAACACTTAGAAAATGCAAGGGATAAACTCCAGGAAATACTAAATAAATTGGTGAAAAGGGAGCTTTCAGAAGAAGAAGCTCTTGAAGAAATTTTTTACGACAATGATGTAAGGATAGTATTCCAACACTACTTTGCAGAAATTGTAAGAGATGATGTATTAAACACGAATCTACCACAATCAGTCGATAGGCATGGACAAATCATCTTAACCTACAGTGTTATCGATACAATAACAGGGGTTATTTCAAAGATAAAAGAAGCTATAGACATTCTAAAAGCAGAAAATGGAAAAAGGTATGTCTTGAGTGCATTGGTAATGCCTTGCTCAGCAGATAGATTTAGTCTTATTTGCACTAAAATCGACTTAGAGACAGCAAGGCTCTGGATTAAGGCAGGAGATTTCATAAGTGCGGTAGGACACGAATCTACTGCTAAGCTTCTAAGCGAATTGCTTGGAGTTGAAATAAAACCAAATAGAATCTTTGTGAACATGGAGTTGTTCGATGAAGCATTGACAATCCAATTCCTGGAAAGAATACAAGAAGGTAAAGTATTGTCAAAAGAGGAGCTAGAGGAACTATACAAGCAAGGAAAAATAGTTTTCAGATGGATAAAGAGAATTCTTTAATTTTTTAGAAGGTGATATTATGAATAAGAAATTAGATTTGCTTTTTGCAAAGCTAACGACAACAATAAAGCCAACAATAGTTACAGCACATCCAGATTGGGGAGATTACTTACCACAATGGTTGGTAGAGAGAATCAGAATTCAAAGATTTGTTGAGCATTTTAAAGAACTTAACGGAGAAAAAATCACAGAAGCAAGCGATGAAGAGGCTTTCGCTTATCTCTGCACAGCAAGTCTTACAGCACCACTCAGAAATGAATGGTTCAGGATATATCTATACTTAGGATATAAAATAACTCCAGAGAGGATGAAAGAAAAAATAGCGAAGCTAAATCCACCGAAAGAGCTTACTGATTATGAAAAATACTTGCTTGAGAGATTAAAAAAATACATCTACAAAGTTAGAAGAAATAGAGAGAGAGAAAGGATTAGAAGCTTGTTGAAAAGGGATAGATGATGAAAAACTCTTTCCACAACATTAACCTTAATAGTAATTTTAATGTTTCATCATAACAGCAAAATAGTTATATAGTTGTTGTTACAAATAGATGGATATGAAGTTAGAAGAATATATAGAAAAAATGAAGAAGAAAATGATAGTGTTTCAACCACAATCAGAAGAAGATTTAAACATAATCTATAAAACACAAATTATAGATATTATATCTGTTGAAATTTACAGATTTGGGGTAGTTAGCTTATCTATTGGTGAACAATTAAACAAATTGTGCAGTGTTGTTTTTACACAAGAGGAAATTCTTAACACAATTAAGAAGCAAGAGAAAATTGCTGAAGAGGTAGTTAAAGAAGTAACTAAAAAACTTGGTAAAGATGTAATGTTTGACATTGGTGTTATACTTGAGGGAATTAGAACGCTTGATGATGTAATAGATACAACAATAAAAGAGCTTGGTCATGAAAATCTATTTAACACCGTATTAGTTCCTTATAACGTATTCATTCAACTAACACATCCACATGCTTTTAGACAAATTCTTAATTACGTTGATGAAAAAGTTGATAGATTCAAGAAAGGTTGTGAGTATTTCAAACAAAATATATATGATGAACTCTTTGATAAAATTGAGAGGAAAATGACACTCGAAAAAATATGTTTTATAATAAACTTAATAGCTTTTCTGTCAACCACATCTATATCGCTTGCTAACGTAATCAAAACTAAAGTAGTAGATGTAATAAAGAAACTAGGTGGTGTTTATTACAGTGAACGTCCATCAGATTGACAATGAAGGTTAGCTATTACAAAAGAGGATACGTCTTGGAAAAGGATGTGATGGAGCAATTAGAGGAACAAGGATTCTACGTCATAAGGAGTGCTGGTAGTCATAGGCTTTGCGATTTAATAGCAATTCCCAACAAAGCCATGATAAACGATAAACCATTGTGTATTCAATGCAAAAAAACTTCTAAACCCAACCAATTGCCAAGAATAAGTAGAAAAGAGCTTGAAGCTCTAAAAAGGCTTGAAAAGAATTACAACGTCAAAGTTCTATTAGCTTTAAGATATAGAATGAAGGGTAGATGGATTACTGAGTTAGTCACCATAGATGAATACCTGAACAAGAAAAGGTGATTTTTATGATTTTCAAATCCTCTAAAGCCCTAAGCTTTCTCTTGGAAAAGGGAAAAGTGGCGACAATGAGAGATTATCCTTACAGAGTAAACCAAACAATCTACGTCAAAATGCTAGATGGGATTAGCAGAAGAACTGTTGCCAAAGCCAGAATAGAGAAAGTTGTTTTGAACAATACAACGAATAGGATTAAGTATTTCACTATGAGTGGTTTTAATTCTCCAGAAGAATGGCTTGAGGAAGCAATTTCCCTCAATAAGAAGATTCCTCGTTACATTATCGTTCTGAGGTTGATTAAGAAATATATTTAAAACCATAACCAATACATAACCTTTATATACCCATCACTCATACTTTATAGTGGTGGTGGATATGGTGGAGTATTTGAAAGGTTTAGAGCCAAGAAGGGGTTGCGGATACAGGCAAGTAGGAAAGCTATACATTAGAGGAGAAGGAAACTTCAAACCGTGCCACAGACTACCAATCTTATTAACAGTATGTCCAGTATGTGGAGGAGGGATAAAGTTTACAAGAGGATGGGTTAGACTAAATCCACGTAAACTTTTTGGTGAGTGTAAAGAGGAAACGTTACGATGTCCTATATGTGGAGAAGTGATGGTCGATGCAGGTAAAAATAAAAGCAAAGTATTTGAGGACAGGCTTTGGATACACTGGGTATGTGAAAACTGCAAGGTTGGATTTGCTAGCAAGGAAAGAGTGTGCAGATGTGATGAACATTGTTCAGTCTGTCATCCTCCAGAGAAAGCCTTTATGTTATGGGTTGGAGAGAAGTTCTATCCAACACCACTTGACTTTACCATAGAAGCTGAAAGACTTGGAATAAGCAAGGCAGTTCCATCAATACCAAGAGATTTCGAGTTAGGCAAGTCAATAGTCTATCTAGCACATAGAAAGGCAGTAAATCTTTATATAGAAGACAAGAACACATTGACAGGTTATAAAATAAAAGAGTGTTCAGGAATATTCATGACTTTTAGACCAACTCACTTCGAAATACTTATCAAAGAGAGTGAATACAAGGCTAAAAAGGAAGAATACGATGGATTAGAAGAGAAAGGAATCAAGATAATAGTAGTTCCAGATAACTACGATGAAATGGTTGCAAAGGCTGAGGAAGAATACAAGAAGAAATTAAGGAAAAGAAGGAAAAGAAGATAAGTTCATTTAAGCATCTTTTATGACTCATCTTTTTTACAATGTATCACCGAAATAGTTATAATGTTGTTATTTATACAAGTAATATGGAGTTAGGGGTTAAAATTGGTAAAAGCAAAGTGGGGTATAGAGGGCAATCATCACTAGCCATAACAATTCCACAACAAGTAGTCGAAAATTTCAACATTGAAAAGGGAGATATAATAGAATTTTACCAAAATGGTGAATTAATTATTTTGAAGGTGGTAAAGAATGTTCATTCCAGGAAGTGAGTTATTAAGAGAAATAAATATTGAGAAGGACAAATTCTTAGAAGATAGATACGTTGTAAAATACAAAGGAAAGGTTATGGGTTACATCATAGACAGAAATAAATACAAAGTTTATCTAACTAGGAGAAGGTTTGATGAGCATTACTTTAGAATCTATGATGGTTACGGAATTTCAACAAGTATTTTAGCAATTCTGAGAAGAAACGGTGTTGATAAAGTAGTAATTATCGAAGAGACTGATATAGGAGAAAAGCTACTTATAAGCAACTTGGAAGACTGGTTTGAAAAGGGCTTTGATTACACATTCGAATTCACAGATGGAACTAAAGACCATCAGAAAGTGTTATCCGTTGCAAATATGGTTGTAAAAGTGTAAAGGTGTTAGCATGAAAGTGGTATTGGATGAGAGATACATTGACATCTGTTTGAGATGTGATGGTTGTTTAAAAGAGTGTTTTCATTGTTATTTTATATTCTCTTTTAAAAAAACAATAAGGAGGTGATATTATGAATGTTAGGGATTCTGTAGTTGGTGAAGATGTGATTAGGGATATATTATTGAGTGGAGAGGATTTGGTTTTTGTTGTTGAAGGGTATGAATTCGAAGAGGATGAGATGAGAGAAACAGACTATGAACCAGAATTTGAAGGAGAAACATTCTATAAAACATATACAGATTTCAAAGAAGCAATAGAAAAATACATAGAACTTGTTAAAGCTGGATGGGAAGTTGTTAATTTCAGAATTTGCATGAAGGAAAAGTTTACACTAAAAGACATTGGATTCTTTGTTAAATTTGTTACAGATGGAAAATTATCACAATTGAATATATCGATAAACTCGACAAAGCTCTGTGAGTGTTATGCTAAAAAGCTTGCAAAGATTCGGGAAATTATAGAGAGTGGTAAAGTATGAAAGTAGAGATATTTGACGATTTATTCAGTATAGGGCACGTCTTTTTAGGTTTTCTTGCCTATTTTCATATCTCCTTTTTCATAATCTTCTTATTCTATGAACTCATAGAGTTCTGCTACAAATACGGTAGGAAAGAGGAAACACCAGCACATTTCATTGGAGATTTATGCGAATTCTTCATAGGCTATTCCTTCTTCTCCCTTTTACTCCACAACTAACTTCGACAATTTACTAATTTCCTATATAGGATTCCTATTCGACAATCGTCCAGAATTTATAACACTTACTACGTAGCAAATTTCGAAAACTTTATATATCGTTAACACCATAACTATTACATAGAGGTGATGTAAAATGGGTGGTGGTAAGGAGGTTGGAGTTAAGGAGAAGTTGAAGGAGATGTTTGAGAAGGTAGTTGAAGACATTGTAAAGCACAAGGTGGATTCAGTAGCGGTCTGGATTAAGTGGGTCAACGGAGAACCAGCAGAAATACAGTATGAGCTTAATGCTGGAGTCTGTGAATGTGGAGAATGGGCTTGCTATTGTCAATCATGCTTGGATTATGAATATGAAAAAGGAAAGGAACATGGATGGAGAGAATGTGAAAGGTATTATGGAGTGTGATGGGTTATGAGTTTTAAGGCAGTTGGTGTTAAGGAAGAAGTAAAACAAATCATTGACGAAATATCAAGGAGAAGAGGATTCAAGAAATACCAAGTAGTAGAATTGGCAATAAGACAATTCGCAAAGGAACAAAAATACGGAATGAAGGAAAAGAAATACCATTGGGGATATGATATAGATAGGAATGTATGGTATGCATTCAAACTCGTAAATTCAATAGCTTCTTTAAAAACCATTGTTGATGAATTCGATGATGAAAATAAAATAAAGGAATACAAGAACATGACAATGAGAACAATCGACCAGATAAAAGAGAGATTAGGAATCGATATGGATAACGTAAAGAAAGCAGTAGAAAAGTTCATAGACAATCCGACAGGAAGAAACAAGGCACATCTCAACGATGAAACTAAGATGGCAATGTTAAGAATCCTCTTTCAATAATATTTTTAGAGGTGATAAAAATGGGGGTTTGGATAATTTGTAGAATCTGTGGAACACAGGAATACATACCTCATGTAAACACAAAGAATAAGAGGAAATTGTTTGAGTGGGGATTCTGGGATTGCTGTGAATTCGCAAGGAAACAGCATTATCTCATAGGCTCAAGAAAAAGGATTAAGTTGGAGTTTGACGTTATAAAGGAGTGACAGGCTATGACGGATGTAACATGGGATATAATAAAAGCTGGAGTAACGATAGTCTGCGGAACTTATGCTTTTGGAATGCTGTTTTTAGCACTCATTGGAATTTCAGCAATCCTTTTTTCAGCAATGGCTTTAGGAATTGTAAAATTGGCAGAGGGGATAAGCCATGTTGCCAAGCGTATCTCAAATAGAAAAAGTGCTAAACAAAGGTGAACCCAACAGAAGATGTATGGTTTGCAAATACTGGAAACCAGAGACGGAATGCACAGGGAAATGCTCACTTGGAAGTCCACCAATCTACAAATATCCCAATTACGTTTGTTCTAAGTTTGAGCATATTTAATTTTTTTATAACTTTAAAAAGAGGGTTAGATATGGTGTTTAGTAATTTGGATGAGGTCTTGGAGTTTATAAATATAAAGAGAAAGATTAAAAGAAAAAGTAAAGGAAAACCCCAATCCAAACCAAAGAAAAGAATCCACTTATGGAAAAAGATGCAACCAGAGATTGTTTCTCTTTACAACAAAGGTTACAATGTGAATCAAATCAGTAGGATGTTAAAGGTTAGTTATGACACAGTAGCTAACTCATTAAAGTATGCTGGAATTAAGGTCGAAAGAAGAGGTAAGAAACACAAAGTTTTCAGAGAAACGTTGGAGTTGCTATGTGAATATGTGATAAATCCATCTGATAGGGAAGTAAGAGTTAAGTATGGTAGAGTTTACAGCACAAGAATTCAAGAATTTTTTAGATATACCGATTTTCCAAGACCAAGATATTTAAATGAATTAGAGCGTAGAGAGATTGCAAAAGCTATAAAGGAATTCTTAAATAACACAGATAAGCTAATTTTCACCATTGATGATTTGAAACCACTAATAGAAAAAGCCAAACCATATAAAAAGATGTGGAAAGGCAAACTCAGGGAATTAGCTCCTGCAATATGGAAACTATATAATCAAGGGTATAAAATCAAAGAGATTGCAAAAATGCTAAACATTACTGAGAGGTCAGTAATGGCTGTAGTTTATAAAAAGAGATACTTGCATAAGTAATTTTCTAAATAAAGTCCTTTGGATGAATATCTTTAAATAATCATAAATGTTTTGTCCACATCTCTTCTATGTCATATAGATGATAGATTGATAGAATTATGTTAGATTGATTGATGTTAGATTGATTGATACATGTATCAATCACACATGTTAGTATCATTCATACATGTATCAATGATTGACATATTTTATATAGATTAATACATGTATCAATGACAGAAAAGTGTATATAGCATTGATGTATATGTGATACATATATGACAGAAGGGTATAAACATGTATGGATTAAAGTAAGCACTTATAAAAAACTGAAAGAACTCTCAGAAAAATCTGGAAAGGGTTTATCAAGATTAATAGATGAACTTGTAAGTGGTGTTGGCGAAAGCATTGGTTTTGATGAAAATGCTATTAGAAAAATAGTCAGAGAAGAGATATTTAACGCTTTAAAAGATTTAGAACCTATGTTATATAACACAGTCAAAAAAGCAATCTCAGAACTAAAGGAGAAAAAGAAGCCAATCGAGGTTATAAGGGAAGCATTCTTAGGCTTTAGAGAACCACTAATTCTGAAAAAATTACCAATTCAAGTTAGCAAAGGAAACATATTCATTGAGACAAAGGAAAAACCGAATATTGACGTATCTCAATTCAAAGCAGAAATTATAGTAGAAACGAATGAGAAGGGGGAAATTATAGGCTATTCAATAGTTCCAAGCATTGGTTTTGAAGATATGTCTTTGGAAGAATGGTTTGACAAATACGGTGCTGAATTGTTCCAAGTTCTTCCAGATGAGTTAAAAGTTTGATTTTCCCATCCTTAATAATACACCTTAACATGCAACTCTAGAGGATACTTGTTGTCCACAACTTCAACCTCAATCCTATAATTCTTAAGATAACCATGAATGTATTTCCTTGTCCTGTGTAGAATGCTTACTGCGTAAGCTTTACGACTCTCAGCAACTGTCAAATCGGTCAAAAGTCCTTTAGCAATCTTGTCAAGGTCTTCTTCCGAAAGATGGGGTAACTTCTCCTTTAACTTTCTTTTTATAGTATCTTCAATCGTTTCATGCTCTATTACTTCTTCAATAGTTTGAGCCGTTTTTATTTCGAATAAGTCCTTCTTATTACTTGCCATATAGTAACTTATACATGACTAAAACATATATACTTACCCCTTATTTAGTCGAGAATTAGTATTTTTTTAATTCCATAATTTCAACGAAAAATTTATATTTAGAGTGTTAAAGACCAATATTAGATATAAAAAAGTGGAAGGGGTGAAAGGGTATGCCATATAGGGATTTCGGAGATAGGGTAGAGAACTACGACCTTGCCGTTATACCAGACGTAGTCAAGACGAAGTTTGAAACTAGGAAGTCTAAGATGGTTCAAATGCAACAGAGAGGACAGGCAACGTTGACAGATGTTGAGAAGAGGGTAAGGAGCATTCTCGATGAGAATGGTATTTTCGGAAACTTCAGGATTCCATATTTGAATCTAGGCAGGGCTTTGCTCAGAGCAAGAGGACACCAGAGCGGATTGGCTTTGAGAAAGATTGCCAATGGATGGAAGCAGAAGGCAATTGCAGAGGGTCTAGAGCCAGACATTGTTGATTCAATCATAGAGGCTGTAATTGGTGCTACAGCATACTAACCAGCATACAAGATATTAACTTTTATAAAATTTTTTATAAAATTTTTAACAATTAGTAATGTTTATTTGTTGTTTAATTTACATTCTATCATGATAGGTAAGATAGTTTACATTTCACCTTTACAAGCAGATTCTATGCTAAATCAAGCAAACCTATTCAAAAAGCTATTACAGGAATGTGGTTATGAGGGAATGTTCAAATCTACGATAACGGTTGAAGATTTGAACCAAGATGATGTTGCTGGAGCTATATGGTTTCAATTAGCTTCAATAAACTTCATAGGAGATGCAATAGTTCCTTACATACTTGGTAGGAAACCAAAGGTGTTATACGTTACTATTGAGGGAGCATTGACAAAAGGAAATGTAGTTCATTCTAATATAAAGAGGTGTGAATTTGTAGCTGTTAGTAATTTCGTTAAAGAGTGTTTACAGTCTGTAGGTTTAAAGGTTAGAAATGTCGTTCATCATGCTATCGATTGGAAACTCTGTGGTGAAATACACAAGAGAAATCTCATCCAAAGAAGGCAAATTCAACAATACGCAAAAGATAAGGTTAAGTTCATTGTAGTTGCAAGGGATGACCCCCGTAAAAACCTTAAGGGATTGACTGAAGCTATTAAAATTCTAAATCAAAAAGGATATGAGAAGGATTATGTAGTATTTCTGATAAGCGATGATTCTGCTAAGTATAAGTTTCAAGGAATAAATAATGCTATTTTAATCAAATCTTTCGGTGGTTCAGCACACGAATTCGTCTTGGGTTATATAGCTAGTTGTGATTACCTCATTCATCCTGCATTCTCAGAGGGTTTTGGATTGCCTGTTTTAGAAGCTAATGCTGTCGGCATTCCGTGTATTCATGCGGATTACCCACCGTTAAACGAATTTACCACACCAGATTTTAATTTCATGTTTAGTTATATTGATAAGCAAGCAGTAAAATGCAACATGTATCAATATTGGATATTCCATATCTTTACTCCAGATATGCTTGCGGAGATGATAGCTTATGCAATTGACGTTTACAAAAACAGTAAGGATGAATATCAAGAATACTGCGCAAAGGCAAGGGAACACACAAAGGATTGGGACTATCATGTTAAATACATCGAGCTTATGAAAGAACTTAAGCTTATAGTTCCAAGAGAATTAAAAGACTATATCAAGCATGGTTTAGAGTGGATTAAAGAAGTTAAGTGATTTGCAATGACATACATAGACCCATTCGCAAAAATAGGTGATAGAAAGGAGAAATACACTGAACACACAACCAATCCAGATTGGATTAATTTAAACATGTTAAAGTGGGAGTTCAAATTACCAAAAATTGAATTTTCAATATCTTTCAATCTAACATTCAACTTTGTATTAGATTTCTATTTAAATTTTGATTTAGGTATTGATTATTCAGAATTTGACTTTGAAATGCCAAATTTTACCCTGTATTTAAAAAAGGTTGTTAAAGCGTATTATAACAAAACAAGGTATGATGAAAGCTATTATGACCCACCAGAGATAGTTGGTAAAGACCTTGCAAGATTTCTTTGGAATATAAGGTATCTAACAACAGAAAAAAATGTAGGATGTTATAAAAAAGTTGGTAATGCTCTAAAGAATCAAGTTTACAGTTTAGTAGATATATTAATTAATAAAGGTGTAAAAAGGGAGTATGCGGAAGCTATGATTGAAACTTTATTAAAAGTTGAAGGTAAAATATTAAACAATTCTTATGTTGGGTTTTCTATTGTAGGATTATCAAAAGTTATGAAACCAACTAAAGGTTCTGATATTACAGTAGCAGAAACTGAATTTAGATGGACTGATGATTTCAAAACACCTAAAAAAATTAAAACTTTGACAACATACGATTCAGTTGTTGGTTATGTCAGAGTTGGATATACAAGGGTAACGCCTGGTCATAGAGGAAATATAGTTGGTTTTAAGAGGGAGGTGTTGAAACCACTGAGTGAGGATTTGGCAAAGAGGGTAGATGAATTTAAGAAACGTTCCGCAAAGACACCAATAACTAAAGGATTAACACGTTCAAAAGAGGTTGAAGTTAGACCTGAGATAAGAGAAATAACACAACATATTCCACCACCAAAGCATACGCTTTATCAGAGAGTTTTCTTCTTGCAAAAGAGGGAAAAGATGAAATGGGAGGGTGGAAAGCATCAAGCAAGACTACAAAACATTATTGAGCACGTCAAACCAGTTCTCGATAAACACGGTGTTCACGGAAACTTCAGATTGGGTTACATCACTTTTGCTAAAGAATACGTTTACCTACACTATAAACCACACCGTAAGTATAAACAATGGAAACGAAATCTAACTGAGGATGATTTAGTAAGGAAATATAAGAGAATGGGTTGTGATGAACAAATATTAAGAGAGATTATATCAATTGTTAATACATTCAAAACGGTAGTTGATTTGGAAGGAAAATCTTAATTAGTAGGAGTGATAGATATATTAACATGGTGTCGGTAATGTTACCACAGATGTTACCACAGAAGTTTATTAGAGATGGAAAAAAGTTTGTTAGATTTAAAATAGGGGAAGAGGTAATAGAAGCAGAGCTAGCACCAAGAGAACTTATAAACGAAATAATATCTAAATACGAAGTTCCTCCATCAACACATCAAGTAAACATTACACTTGATAAGACAGAAGCACAGCCAAACGAAAGAATTGGCTTAAGCGGATGGTTTACGGAAAGCGATGAAGGAAAATACAGAGTCTTTCTATATCTTCAAAATGTTGAAAATAATCAGTGGAAGTGGGGACACTTGATAGGTGAAATTGTAATAAAGAAGAGAGAAGAACAGATAGTTGAGGTAAAAGAGATACATGATGCTGTTAAAAATGCTTTTGGGGAACGTGCAAAACATGGAGGTTTTTATTACGCAGATTCAAAATATTACTTAGCAAACGTTAATAAACTTGTTAATGCATTGAGAGAGGCAAAGGTTGTAGAGAAGGGTTATGAGAGTGAGTGGTTTGATTGTGATGACTTTTCATTCTTAGCAATGGGTGTTTGGCATGGTGATAAAGAGTTAGCTAGAATGGCTTGCTTTATCGTATGGGTTTGGTGGAAGATTGAAAATAAAGTGTATGCTCATGCTCTGAATGGTGCTTACGATGGTCAGTTCAAGCTCATAGAACCGCAAGCATACAAGGTTTTCTCAGTTCCCAGTAATTGGAACTTAATTGTATTGATAGGATAAATAAAATTACAACCACCTATGTAAAAAACTTTTTAAATGTGTAATATAGGATAGTTATGGTGAAGGAAAAGAAGGAGTCTGTTGAAGAACCAGGTAAAATTCCTGATGAGTTTGCAGAGTTACAGTCAGAGCTTATACAATTAAATACAAAATTAGTATTTGCAGTGGCAACTTGTGACTGTGAAAACAAAGAGAAATGTGATGTTTACATTAATTCAAAAGAGATTGCAAAGGTGTTAAAGAAGATGCAGGACATGATTACTGTTATAACAAAATCAACTGAAAAGAAAGCTAGATGAGGACAAAAATTTTTATATCTTTTTATTAACTTACTACATGCCTTACAAAGGATACAAGATTGAGACGGAAGAATTTTCTCTTGAGGTTATAAGTGTCAATAAAATCACAAACTATGTAACCAGTATTAAATATGTGGTTAAAAAAGGAAATAATGAACTTACAGAAGGTATAATCTATGTAACACCAAAACAAGATTCAAGAAAAGTCCTTAGAGAAACATTACAAAATATTATAAATGCGGTAAAAAGAGTTCGAGTAGCATAATTATTTTATTTTTAGTTGTATGGTTATTAGTATGGTTAAGGTAGATAGAGGGGATACTTTTCACTTTGATGTATATTATGTTAAAGAGCATTATTTAAAAGAAGCTGTTGGAAAAGATGGTATTGTAAATAAAATACCAGTTGTAAAAGGTAGGTTTTTGATAAACCCAAGTAATAGCTATCTTAACAAAGAAAACGTTGAAATTGTTTCTCATAGAGTGATTAAAGTCCAAATCATGGAAGTGAATAGTGTTGGTGGAAAGGTAGTTGAACAACGTTATCTTATTGGTATGAGGTTTATAGATGGTAATAAAACAACACCAGTGTTCCACATAATGGTTAAAAACGATAAAGAGTTAAAAGAGAAGATTGCTAAAGAGGTTGAGTATTATTTAAAAACATCATGCTTGATAAAATTATAAGGTGTCGAACATGGCAACTGAAGTTGAGGAATTTAATATAAATCCAGAAATAATCATTCAAGCTTTCGATGTTGAGAAAACATTAGATGATTTTAGCTTAAAAGATATAGAGGAATTTTACATAGAGTATGGTGGTGTAACTGACCCATTGGGACAATTAGCTTCAACTATAATGGATTTCTTTGAATCTATAGCTAGTTCTTTAGAATCAACAATAACAAGTGTAATATATTCAATAGAAAGTTCTATAAAAGGTGCTATAAGTGGTGTCGAAAGTGCAATTATGTCTGCAATTAGTGGGGTTCAATCTACAATAGATGGTGTTATATCATCAATAGAAAGTGTTAGTTCAAATATAATGTCAGCATTGGATGGTGTTGTAAACACAATAACATCAACTCTTGAAAGTGTAGTATCACAAATTGAGACAGGTTTTAGTTCAGTAACCTCAACAATTGAGAGTTTGTTTGCAAGTATTCAACAGACCATAGAAAGCATAATGACTTCAATAACATCAACTCTTGAAAGTGTAGTATCACAAATTGAGACAGGTTTTAGTTCAGTAACCTCAACAATTGAGAGTTTGTTTGCAAGTATTCAACAGACCATAGAAAGCATAATGACTTCAATAACATCAACTCTTGAAAGTGTAGTATCACAAATTGAGACAGGTTTTAGTTCAATAACCTCAACAATTGAGGATTTGTTTACAAGTGTTCAACAGACCATAGAAAGCATAATGACTTCAATAACATCAACTCTTGAAAGTATAGTATCACAAATTGAGACAGGTTTTAGTTCAGTAACCACAGCAATTGAGGATTTGTTTACAAGTGTTCAACAGACCATAGAAAGCATAATGACTTCAATAACATCAACTCTTGAAAGTATAGTATCACAAATTGAGACAGGTTTTAGTTCAGTAACCACAGCAATTGAGGATTTGTTTACAAGTGTTCAACAGACCATAGAAAGCATAATGACTTCAATAACATCAACTCTTGAAAGTATAGTATCACAAATTGAGACAGGTTTTAGTTCAATAGGGGATTTGTTTACAAGTGTTCAACAGACCATAGAAAGCATAATGACTTCAATAACATCTACAATTGAGACAAGTTTTAGTTCAATAACCACAACAATTGATTGGATAAGAGAACAAGTGAATAAAATACCAGAGCTACCATCTTTAGTTTGGAGTTATATAGAACCGTATATTCAACCTTTAATAGATACAGTTAAAGACATACCATCTAAAATGGCTGAGATATCTAAAGCTTTTGAAGGATTCATCAATCCTCTGGTAGGAATAGGACAATTCTTTGAACAAATCAGACAAAAGTTCATAGACTTCGTAACAAACATCCCTAACTATTTCAAATCCATAGCAGATTTCTTTAGCAATATAGCAAAAGACCCATTAGGATGGTTCAATGAAAATGTGGTAAAACCTTTAGCAGATGCATTTAGTGGATTGGGTGAGTGGATATGGGAGCATTTACCAGATTGGCTGAAGAACGCTATAACCACAGCTCAAGATTGGTTCTCTAATGCTGTGGATTGGATAACAAAGGGATGGAATGACTTTGTAGATTGGGTTAGTAAAATTCCAGAACACATACAAAACTTAGGAAATTACATCTACGAAAATGCAATTAAACCTTTACAAGATTGGTTTAATGAGAATGTTGTAAAGCCATTGAATGAAGCTATCAAACCATTATCAAACGCATTTGATGTTATTGAAGATAGAATAAGAGAGTTTTCTGAAGACCCTATTGGTGCTATAAGCACATTCCTTCAAGACGTTTGGAATGTTGTTAGAGAAACTTTATCTAATATAATTGGAGGAATGCTTACTTTCTTAAGTAACTTAGCAAATACAATACTAAATGTAACTAAAGATATAATTGAAAATATATTCAACACAACAACATCGTTCTTATCCAACTTTGCAAATACAGTTATATCCACATTCTGGAAAACACTATCAGGATTAATAGATGCATCAAAATCACTATGGAAACAAGTAGGTAACTTCTTATCAGATATAATTAAAAGTGTATTTGAATCGATATATAAAAATGTGGCAAAGCCTGTTGAGGATGCAGTAATAGATTTGATAAAGAGAATAACACATGGTGGAGAGAGGGGACAAATTGTTGAGACTTTTGAACTGTTAGGAGTTACAATGGTAACATTCATAGGTTCTGAATATCTTGCAAGAGGATTACAAATCACACTTAGGAAATTAGCTGGAATATTCAACGAATATGAAAAATCGTTCACGATAAGAGTGAGAGGGAGAGGAGAAGCTAAAGGTGAGCCTGTCGGTGTGGGTGCTGGTGCAAGTGGTGGCGGTGGGGGTGGATTTGAATACATAATGAGATTTAATATTGGATATCCACTAAGGAAGATTGCTGATGAGATGCAGAAATATAGTGATGAATACAGGAGAGGTATTATTTACGGAATGACAATATGGGCTTCTCAACCGATGATGCGTTTAGCAAGTGCAACATGGAGAAATATTCTACCAGTTGAGCTTCCTACTTTAGCTGAGTTGAGAGAGATAACGAGAAGACACATGCCAGTGAAAGAGAAATTCAAACAACATTTAGAAACTATGGGTAGATATCTTGCATTATACGGTTATAACGATGAAGTTATAGCATGGCTTACGACACCGATAACTGAGGAAGGATGGTTTGTTACAATCATAGACAGATTTGGTAATAAGAGAAGAGTTCCAATAAGCCTATTATATGAGTTGCCAACACCATCTGATATAGCAAGGATGATGATTCATGATTTGTTCACAGTTCCAGGCAAACCAGAGGTTGCTTTCCAGAGCTTCAAAACAATAATGAGTATGAAGGGATACTATGAAGATATAGCTAAGTTCTACTACTTATTACACTATAAATACCCGAGCATGTCTGATTTGTGGGATTTCTCATGTAGAACTGTTGCTAAGCAGACATGGGTTGCTGTAAAACCGACAAAGGAGGAAGATTTAGGAGCAAGTAAAGTATATTCACCAGTTCAACTCCAAAATATGTATGGTCTAACAAGATTCACAGGAGGGGAAGTAGCAAACAAACTAAATAAGATAATTCAAGATGTTTTAAGACACTACGCAAAATGGCATGACTATGCTCCTTTCGGATGGTTGGACAATTGGACGGCAGACAACTTAATCTACTTAGATTTGATGGCAGACATACCGATGAGAATTGATGCAAGATGGATGTATAAATGGAAAGTTCCGATTCCAGAAGAAATTTCAAATTTAACTGGGAGTAAGTATTTCGATGAGAAAGCACTATTCCTTATTATAACATCGAGGGGAATGCATCCTAGGTGGATAGAACCGATAACAATTGCTGAATGTATGAATGCGTTGGCTGAGGAAAGAACATACGCAAGAACTGGAGTAATCAACGCATTCAAAGAAGGGTTTATGCTGTTAGATGGTTTAAGTAAAACATTAAGCCATTTAACAGATGTGGAAATATTAGGTAAGAAAGTTCCAGTTAGGTTTTTGGATGGTGAAGTGACGTTATTAACACTTAGAGCAAAATACGATAGAGCATTAGATATTCTAAGGGATTACTTTAGAGATTTGTTAAGAGGTGTAACTGAAAATATAATTACATTTGATGTAATGGTTGATAGTTTGAATAATGAGGTGAAAGCCATTGCTAATACTCTAAAATTACAAAATCTCTCGTTAGATTTAAACTATTATAAATTGTATCATCCAGTTGCAGAATCTCTTAGAAAAGTAAGAACTGTTGAAAGGATAAGATATTGGTATAGATACATGTTATACAGAATTCTATATAGATTTAGCGAAGGATACATGAGTGAAGAAGAATTTAAGAAAGTAATAGAAGAAATTACAGCTAATGCAAAGCTAACTCCAGAAGAAGAGAAGGTGTTTACAGAGATTGCATGGTTAATGTATGATGGATTCTACAAGAAAACATTAGCTGATGCAATTCTTCATAAAGTTAGAAGAGGTGTAATTGACCCAAAGAAAGCTAAAGAAGAATTAGTTAAGCTTGGATTGACGGATGATTTGGCAGAAGCTCTAATTGAGAAATCGGTTAAGATTTACACTCTTTCTATTTCAACCTTACTAAGTTATGCAGAATATGTTGATATTCCAGAGGAATTTGTTAAGAGGAAATTGGAATGGATGGGAGTTCCAAAAGATGAGATGCCTATAATACTACAAGTATTTAGAATAAGACCTCTCAAAGATGAAAGAGCAAAGATGATTAGGAGTGTCATAGATGCATACATTAATGGTTACATAACAAAAGAATTACTCCAAGAAAACTTGGAGAACTTAGGAAAATCTCCAAGAGAGGTTCAAATTCTAACTGAATACGCAGATTTTGAAAAATCTCAAGCTGAAGCAAAGTTGGGTATAGATGCAATTCTAAACAGGCTTAGGAGAGGTGCTATAACTCTTGATGATGCTAGGAAAGAGCTTAAGAATTACGTTGTTGATGAAGCATTAATCGATGCGATGATTGAGAAATACGTTAGAACCTCAGTCTGGAGTCCAGATAAGCTTGTTAGCATGGCAGAGTATGTTCCAATAGATTTACAAAAACTCGTTGAAAAGGCTAAGATGTTTGGCTATCCAGAAGATGAAGTGAACTTATATCCAGCCTACACGTTAGCAAGAAACCTCAACGAAGAAATTGGTCGAGTAATAACAGAGTTGGTTTACTTATACGTTTACGATGTGATAGATGAAAATACTTTGAGTGAGGAGATTGATAAAGTAAGAACTTTGGATGGGAAGGTTAAAGACTATGGTGTTGATTGGATTGTTATAGACGATAATGAAAAAGAGTTAATTATCAAACGAGCAAAATTTAGAAAGATGAGAGAGCAGGCTGAAGAGCAGGCTGAAAGTTAAAGGATGGTGATTGGATATGCCATATCTTGACGAGTTAAGGGAAAAGTTAAAACTTGTTACTGGAGATTTGATACTTGAAACCTGGTATGATGATTTACACAACTATTTAACAGCTATTGAAAAAAATAGTGCTGTTGATTATGTAGGTTGGATGCATCGTGATGTAATTCCTGACAGAGATGCTTTATATAACTTAGGAACTGTTAATTTGAAACTTAAGCAAGTTTATTCTGTTTATGGATACTTCTCACATATCAAATCTGGTTCAATACATATATACAACATACAAACAGATATTATAACTAGTGAAGATGTCAATGCTGAGAGGGGTAATTTCTCAGAGGATTTGAGATTACAAGGTAAGAAGGTTTTGAAAGATGGTGACCCAATCCATATAGCTTCGTTCTACGATTATGCAAAAGCTCAAACTGAAAAAGCTATAGAGAATGCTCTACTGAATTTAAATGTTCCTGCAAAGATTGAAAAGAAAAAGGTAGTAGATGTTTATTCCTTCTATGAGTATGCAAAGTCTCAGATTGAACAAGCCATTAGAGATACACTTCTAAACTTAGGTATTCCAGCCAAACCAAAGCTACTTGGATATCAAGTTAATTACGATGCTCCAGCAATGGCAGATGTTTTCTCACCAAACATAGTAGTTCAAGACTCAGGAAGGGTTAGGGTTAAAATAATTGGTAATATTGATTTTTACAGCTACTTAAAGCATAAGTTATCTGGAGTTCCAACTGAAATACTAGGCTTGCTAAACACAGGTAAACCTTTAACTAAACACAGTTGGTATGAGTTTGATTTTACAGTTGTAAAAGATGATGAGGTAAATGTGAAGGTAGCTCCATCTACCAGAATATCAATATTTATATACAACATACCTGAAGCATAAAACATGAAAACAATCTATTACTTATATCCTATGTATAATGTAGTTAGCTTTCAATTCATAAGTAGGCAACACATCAAATATCTTAGAGATGAGTTATATGATAATATAAAAATAATAGAGGTTGATGTTGACACATTTGACCCTACGGCTTGGGGATACAACCGAAAACTAATAATTCACCCACTATTTTATCCGTTTTTTGAAGGGGTTACTAGAGAAGCTAGAGCAAAAATTAGTAAGCTCAACCAATGTTTAAGTAAAGATTTTAGAATTATTGCTTTTGATACAGCAGATAGTGACAAAATTTCAAAAGAAGCAGTAGAATTAGCCAACAACGTTGAAGCTGTGATAGTTCCATCTAACTTTGCAAAGGAAGTTTATGAGAAAAGCGGAGTATATAAACCAGTTCATGTAATTCCACATGGAATTCCGGATGAGTTTATGACAAACAACAAGAAAATTACTCATCAAGATTTAGCTAAGCTCAAAGAGTTAAAGGAGAAAAATAATTTTGTTTTCGTATTGTTCCAGTTAGTTCACTCAGGTGAACGGAAAGGATGTGATTTATTCACAAAAGCAATGTCTATTGTTCAAAAGGAAAATCCAAACATTATAATTTTGGTTAAGAGGTTAGAGGTGCTAGACCCTTATTTACAATTATTAAGACAACTAAGGTGTATAGAAATTAGTAGCTATCTTGAATTAGATGCTTACAGACAACTCTATGATTTATCTGACATTACAGTTTTAACTTCTCGTGGTGGAGGATTTGAGCATAATGCATTAGAATCGTTAGCAAGAGGAATTCCAACAATAGTTCCAAAAGCAGGTTGTTTTTTAGATTACATCGAATACACCATTCCAGTCAAAATTACAAAAAACAAGCCAATAGTTCTTCCAGATAACCCAATCCATGTAGGAAGGGGATGGGAAATCGATGTTGAAGAGCTTGCAAAGACAATTCTCAAAGTTGCAGATAATCTAAGTAAATACAAAAGAAGGGTTAGGAGAAATATGAAAAGAATTTGGAATAAATACAGTTGGAGGCATATTGTAAAGGAAATTGTTAAAATACTAATTAAATACGATTTTGTGGGGTGATGAAAATGGTAGAGATTGTTGAGGATGGTAGTTTGAAGTGGGTTGTAGATGAAGATTATCCAGCAACGAAAGAACCAGTAAGAAATAATGAATCTCACGTTCTCGGATTTTGTATCATGATAGCTGATAAGGAAAAAGTTTTTGTTGATGTTGGAGCTTGCACAGGGAAATATACAATTCCAATGAGTAAGTTTTACGGTAAAGTAATAGCAATAGAACCAAATTATAAAAACATCCAATATTTGAAAAAGAATATTGAATTGAACAATTGTAGTAATGTTGAAATTATAGAGGTTGCAGTTTCAAACGTTTCTGGTAAGACTATGCTATCTTTGAGAGGGGCACATAGTAGAATTGGTGCTTTTAATGATGAGAATGCTATTTTAGTTTTAATAGATACGTTGGATAATCTTGTAGAAAAAGCGGATGTGATTAAGATTGATGTAGAGGGTGTGGAGAAACAAGTTGTAGAAGGTGCTGAAAGGTTAATCAAAGAATGTAAACCAGTTTTTGTAATTGAGCATACTGAATATTGGCGTAGTAACAAGCCATCAGACCATTTGGTTATAATGAATCACTTAATATCAAAAGGATATTATCCATTTAATTACAACTATACACATTGGATTTACGTTCCAAAGGAATGGATTGAAATTAAAGAATATGATTTCGCTAGGAAAATGTCTGATTTTATAGTAGGCAAGCTAATAAGCCATCACATTTTCTACGAAGTAATTTTAAGAAATCTGAGGGGAAGTAAGGCTTGGTATTATGGATTACCAGGTGAGTGGTGGCATGGTATGAGTATCCTAGAGTTTGTAGCTCATTTAGTGAAACAAGCTCCTTACGAAGAAGAGTGGTTAAAACTATACAAAAAATCTTTAGTTGATAATTACAGAGTAAAAATATAATTTAAAGGTGATAATATGATTATAGGTGTAATAAATGGTTATTACAGAAGTGGAACGACACTTATGCAAAGGCTTTGTAGCGAAAACAATCCAAATTATGTAGTTTTATGTGAGCCAACACAACATGAAATAATTGACCACATTATCTCAGTAGGATGTGATGGTATAAGCACTTTACACGGATGGGAAGTTTTTAAAGGTTATTGTAAATTGACAAGAAAAGTGAGACACGAATTCATAAAACGACATTTTGAAGTTTTTGACTACGATAAGAGTCAATGGGGAATCATGACTTCTGAAGGTGCTGTAAGATATTTACTACAACCTCTACACGATTGTGAGCAACAAATAGTAATCAAATCTACTCAACTGCACTTGTTCTTGGAAAAGTTGAAGGAATGGTATGGTTGTTGGATTTTGCACTTAGACAGAAATATAGAAAACATCATAGCTGACCACTTCTCATATAACCATCTAACCAAAACGGCTGAAGTAAAAAACATCTTTATGAGTAATAAAGGAGCAATCTCTTTCTATGCAAATTTAGTCTTCGAAAACCTAACCAAATACCTAAGATTGAATAAGAACATTGCAAGAAACAACCTTGATAAACTCGTTTTTAATATATTGGCAACGAGGAAAATTGTAGAAAAACAGAAAGGTATAACAGTTTTGAATTTTGATGATTTCGTTAGAAATCCGAAGCAAAACCTTAACAAGCTTCCATTCAAAATCAATGAAAGCCTTTTACGTATTTTAGACCCTTACAAAGCAAATCCAGTTCCAAATTGGCTGAAGGACATGATAAATTCTTCAATAAAATATATAAGAAGATGTTTGGATAATATAGGTAGGTGGTGAGCATGGATTTAACATGGATGTATATAGTAATTATGACTGTAGAAATATGTGGATTAGGAATAGCTATTGGTTCCGCAGTATTAAAATTTTATTCAAACACAATACAGAAATTACAGAATCATGAAGATAGGTTAATATTCATGGAAGAAAAGTTAAGTAAGATTGAGAATAAGATTGATGAGTTGAACGGTAAGATTAAATAATATATGTAAAAATTTGAAGGTGGTCTGTATGGTTGGTAAAAAAGATAAAATACCAATTGTAAAAGGAACTCTTAGAATTTTTGTTAAGAGAAAAGGAAAATGGGTAAAAGTAGTTGAAAGGAAAAATGTTATAACCAATTCTGGGCTTTCACAGGCAATTAAACTTATATTTGGAGTTGATACTACTTACTTCAAGTATATAGCGATTGGAACTGGAACTACCCAACCTTCTAAATCTGATACTCAATTAGAAAATGAAATACAGAGGTTTTCAGCAACTGCAGAATATTCTGACCCATACAATGTTACTTTGACAGCAGTTGGCACAGTAAACCAAGATGCGGATATAACTGAAGTTGGAACTTTCAATGAAGAAACTGGCGGAATTATGCTTGCAAGACAAGTGATTGACCCTGTATCTTTCGAATCAGGAGACCCTATCAAGATTGAATGGGAATTTAGCTTCTAAAATTAATTATGACTTGGTTTACATACCAAGATAACAACCAACGTGTAGGTTTTGAACCACAATTGGCAGAGTATATATTAATTCCAGATGTTATTAATCCAGTATTAGTGTGTAGAGATGTAGGTGGAAACATTTTATGGTCAGCTTCATTAAATGGTTTATCTTATACTAATGCAGTATTCACATTAGACAAGATATATATTGGTGATGATAGTGGTTATTTATACTGCTTTGATTTTGAAGGTAACCTTGTATTTAGTATAAACACTAATGGAGAAATTGTATATGGTGTATCTGTTTATTCTGAAGCTTACTTAATAGTAAATACAACTGGAAGAGGTTTTATAAAGTATGATTTAAATGGTAATGAGTTGTGGAATTATTTGCCAGTAGATATGGATGAACCTATTATAACGTGTGGTTTTAATAGTGAAGGTGAAATCGTAGAAGGATACTTTAAATATGTAGAAGGTGGATACCGTTTGTGTATTCTTACTTTGAGCCAAGATGGAAATCTAATCTGGGAAGTTGAAGTTGTCGGTATTTCATACTCTCCACCAACTATAGATTACTACGATAATATATATATTTATGGATTGATAAGACTGTATAGTTTTGATTCTGACGGCAATGAGAGATGGTCATATACTAATTCATGTGAATATATTGCAACTCCTATGATTATTAACGATTACTTACTTGCTTTGTTTAGTGATTCCCCAAATGTGGTTTTATTCGATTTATATGGTAATATCATTTGGAGTTTTGACATTACTGATTTTGATAGATATTCATCTCCTTGCAAACTGGGTAACGACACATCATGCTTTACAGCATACTCATCATCCCAAGATTTGTTGAAAATGTTTAATGTAGATTTTAATGGCAATATAATTTGGAGTTACGATTTGACGAATATATATGATTTTTGTCCTTCTCCAGCATCATCGTCTGATAGAGTGTATTTAAGTTATATAGATAGTAATGGAGTTGGTTATTTCTATATATTTGATTATAATGGAAATGTTGTATATGAAGCATCCAATGTAGAAGGAGCTTATACAAGTATAAGTATATATTATGCGGTTGAAATAACTGTTATTAGTTTATCAGATACTTTTCCACCACTTAAAGATTATCCAGTTGTGATTATAGTAGGTGAAACAATTTCTCTGTCGGATACATTACCAACTTTAATTGACCATCCAGTTAAAGTTATACCACCTTATTTGATTCAACTTTCAGATAAACTACCTACTCTAACATATACTTTTGATTTGAAGTTAATTAATAGGATATTTACCATGTTTGGTTACGGAATGTGTAGAAAAGGCAGAAATAACCAATTTCCTTACAATGTTTATGTTAGTGAATATTACGGTGATTTGCTAATTTTGGATGCTTATTTATCTCTTAAATATAGAGTAGATTTGCTTGGAAGAGTTTGCACAAGAGCTTCAACCGTTTTTCTTGATAGAGTATTTACTACTGCAGAATATTCTGATGGTAGTGGTGGGGGTATATACTGTTCAGACAATAAAGGTAATATAATTTGGAGTAGAGTGGATAACTTTTCATGTAATATGTCTCCTTCAATCAAAATAGTAAACGAAAGTTTTTGCCACATCTTTTACAGCTTCTTCAATAGAGATAATTATAATTGGTATGTTGAATTGCTTGATTTGGATGGTAACTTACTTGGACGTAGGTTAGTGGAATCTTTTATCGATGATACTCTGTCTTCACCAATATTCTTTGATAAATTTATAATACATAATAATACTGAAAATATATATAAATTTGATTATAATTTAAATTTGTTAGTTAAATACCGTATTGGCACGTATATTTTAAGTTGTCCTACTGCAGATGGTGAGAATATTTACATAACAAGATATAGTTCAAGTGAAACTAACTTTATATATTGTTTTGATATGAATCTAAATTTAAAGTGGAGTTTGGTCGCATCGCAAGGTTCAAGCTCAGTTCCAGCATATTATAAAGAACATATATATGTTGGTTGTAATGATAAAAAATTCAGAAAGATTGACAAGAATGGTAATGTTATATGGGAGTTTGAATTGGATGAAAAATCTTCATATTCATCTGGTGCTGTTACACATGAAGGGTATATATTAGTTCCAAACAGATGTTATGGATTATACTGGTTGGATGAAAATGGTAATGTTGTAATATATGTTGAAAACTCTATTGATACGGGTTGCAAACCTACAATTACTTTTTGCGATTGTATATACTATACTGGTGCATTACTTTCTGGAGATGGTGTTGTTGTAGTATATAGTAGAAGAGGAAGTGAGTTTGTAAGATATGTGAATCCAAGTTTGGCTATATTTTCAAGTGTAACTTATGAAGGTGCGTTTGGAAAGCAGGTAATACGATTGTCAGACACAATACCAAGTTTGAGCGAGACAATAAGCTTAAGAAGTCTTGCAGTTTCCTTAAGAGACACAATACCAAGTTTGAGCGAGACAATAAGCTTAAGAAGTCTTGCAGTTTCCTTAAGAGACACAATACCAAGTTTGAGCGAGACAATAAGCTTAAGAAGTCTTGTAGTTTCCTTAAGAGACACAATACCAAGTTTGAGCGAGACAATAAGCTTAAGAAGTCTTGTAGTTTCCTTAAGAGACACAATACCAAGTTTGAGCGATATAATTGTTTTTGGTAGAGGTCATAGAGATTTACCAACCTTACCAGTAGTTATAGAGAGAGGTGCAACTATAATGGACTGGCATCATAATAATCAAGTTGATGCATTAAAGATTATATTACAAAAACTAAAAGATAAGTTGGAGGGGTTCTAAATGAATGAAGAGGAAGCTCTTGAATACATTAAACAAAAGGTTGTGGAATTGGAGAATGTTTTAAATAAACTAAGATATGTTAGTGAAGGTGATGCTGTATATACAAACGATTTCAACTTAAAATTAGAGGCACTTAATATTTTAAAAGATATTTTCAAAGTTGCTGAAGATGTGAAGTGGTTACCTTTCATGTATTCAATGAGTTACCAACTCGGTTTAGGTTTTATATCTAAAAAAGAATATGGAGATTATGTAAAGTCTAAAGACTGGGAAGATGTAAGTAAACTCATTATCCAAGCGTATGATATATCCCACAAACTTTGGATATGTTTTACAAAGATTGATTGGTCTATGTTTAGAAAAACAATAAACAGAATAGGTTATCATGATACAGTTCCATGTTATTGTATTTGTGGGGGATATAATGCTTTAATTAAATTAAGTCCTACCACAGGTTTTATTTTTAGATATAGTATTGGAGACGTAAGAGTTTCTCCAAGTTTAGATAAGGATGGTAATATATATTTTGCACCATTCTATGATGATGGTATTTATTGTGTAGATGAAAAGGGTTTTTTAGTGTGGGAATATATATCTGGATGTGGACACATATCTTCACCATATATTGATTGTGATAAAAATGTATTATATATAGGTCGTGGTAGTGCATATAAAGAATGGGCACAATGTTTAGATATAATATCACTAACACTAAATGGGGAATTACTTTGGAGATATCGTATAGGGTATGGAGAGGAAGCAAAAGTGTTTGCATCTCCTGTAAAATACGTATATGTGATTACAGGTGCAATAAATGGTTATTTATATATGTTGGATGAAAATGGCAATCTTGTAATATCTGTAGATTGTGGTGGTGCTATATATTCATCTCCAACAATTTATGAAAACTGTGTATTTATAAGCACAGAAAATGGAGAACTGCTCAAAATTGATTTAAATGGTTCTATCCTTTGGAGAATACACTTTAATGCTGGGTTATATAGCACACCTGCCATATATAATAGTTTAATTTATTTAGGTGGTGATAGTAGTTCTGTGTATTGCATATCTACAGATGGTAATATTGTTTGGAAAACACACACTCCAAGCCCATTTGATAAATCTACAGCTTCATCACCTGCGGTAAAACCTTATGAATTTGTTTGTATAGGTGCTGGTATGAATTGGTGGGCTACAGCACCACAACCAGCATTTTACTGTTTGGATTTGGATGGTAATATATTGTGGGTATATCATGTAAAGTGGGCTTTAACAACAAGTCCTGCAGTTGATATACATGGTAATATTTTTATTAATGATGGATATTATGCCATTGCTATTTTCGAAAAAACAGGGTATATTATTTATTACTATGTAATATATGATGGTGCGATGGTTACTCTTTACCAAAGTTCAGTCGCAATAACATAATACTCAAAGCGTAAAAAATATATTTTTAATAGCTTAGATAGGAATATGCCAAGATTCAAATGTTCGATTTGTGGAAAGACTTTCGACATGGGAGCTACTATAAGACCGCAAGGAGGAAAACAAATAGTCTATTGTCCAGATTGCAATGAGCAATACATGGATTTGGAAGAGGAGCTTGAAGAATTGGTTATAATAGCACAGTTGGAAGGGAGAACGAAGGAAATACCTAAGATAATTGATGAGTTCATAGAGAAGAATAAAGGAAAACTCGAAAAACTGAGAATAAAGCCAAGAACGTTTAAGCTAAGCTACTTGAGGAGACTAATTACACCAATTGAATTAAGAAGAACGGTGTAAATTCTCTATCACACACTCTAACAAAAATTATAGATATTTGATGCTGGGTTTAAAACTACTATTTATCTCGAACAATCCGACAGACTGTTCGTTTAACAAAACGTTTTTAACTTTGAAGTTGTTTTACTAAATATGCCACGTAAAGAAGTTGGAGAGCGTTCAGAATCATGGGAAATCTCGATGAGGGATGAAATTCTATTCCCTAAACTATCAAAGAAGCATAAGAAGATGTCTCAGATGATTAGGAAGGCTTACGATGAGTTTGATGCACTATACGAACATGTTGCTAAAATCCTTGACGAAGCAGGAATTTTCGGTTCGTATAGATTAACCTACAGAGCCTACGCTGAAAAAATTTGGAAGGCAACACAAATATACTCAAGTAAAGCTCTTGATTTTATAGCCAATGCGATAGCAAACCTATACAACTACTACGGTTGCGATTGGAATCTGTTGATTAAAATTGCATCTGTATTTGGCGTTAGAAAAGGAGCGTTTATGAAGAGGGCTTTGGTAATATCTTTAGATACTGGTTTAGGTGGTTTCAAGTCTAAACCAATAACATTAACTCCTGAGTTGATGTTCAACATCATGAAAACACCTCCAATCTATAAAACTACTGAGTTAACACCTTTAATATCTGTTTCAACTAAAATACAATCTTTAAACATTATATGGCATTGCGATGCTATAGCTGATAGAGTTTACGAATTGTCACCACAAGATTTCTCAGTTGTAAGGTCTGCTCCATCTCCTAATGGTGCACCTACTGGTATAGGTGGAGATTATGATATTATATGGCACTGTGATTATTATGCTAAAAGAGTATATGAATTATCAACTGTTGATTTCTCAGTTGTAAGGTCTGCTCCATCCCCAAATGATTCACCATACGGAATCGGTGGAAAAGAAGATGTTATATGGTATTGCGATAATTCAACAGACAGAGTTTACGAATTATCAACTGTTGATTTCTCAGTTGTAAGGTCTGCCCCATCCCCATATACATACCCATCAGAAATAGGTGGTGATTTAAACGTTATATGGCATTGCGATGCTTCAGCAGACAGAGTTTACGAATTGTCACCACAAGATTTCTCAGTTGTAAGGTCTGCCCCATCTCCTAATGGTTTTCCAGCCGGTATAGGAGGTAATAGTAATGTAATTTGGCACAACGACCCCAATACGGATAAAATATACGAACTATCAACTGTTGACTTTTCAGTTATAAGGTATGCAAGCTCTCCATCAGGTGGGCCACATGGAATAGGTGGTAAGTAATCTTATAAACACCATTTAAGTAATTAAGAAATATGAGGGGTTTGTTGATTGAAGTGAATTGGGTGACAGGAGAAAGGGGAGGAGGTCAAATATCAATTGAAGATATAAGAGCGGGTAAATTAGTATCATTGGGTTCGATTTTACATCAAAGGCTTGACACAGAACCAGAAGGCAACTTCGAGTTGAGAATTGTTAAGGATGACAGGGATATAACCAAATACAAGGGAAAAATAATCTTGGATGATGGAACTGAAGTAACATCAGTTAAAGAAATACCAGAGGGAAGAAGAATCGTCGATGTGAAGGGAGTAGTTCCTTTGATGGATAAAGATGAGATAAACAAAGCGATAAAACTTGCTTTTGTTCCAAAATACTACGGAAGATGGGAGAATGTAGTTGCATGGGTGCAAGAAAATGCTCCAGAACTGTTCATATACGCAAACGATATGTATGAATTCTATAAGAGAGCTTATGAGAAAGGATGTCCCTACATTAGAAAGGTTGAACCTCCAACATTGTGAAGGTGGTATTATGGTGTTGAGGTTTGAAGTTGTTGTTGAAACAAAAGTAGTCTCAAAGGATGGAAGGGTTATAAGTGTAAGAAGGTTCAAATCGAGAAGTTTTGTCAGCAACTTTTTAAAATTCCTTTTCGAAATTTACAGAGCGGGACAGACTACAACGAAAACAACCTCTGTCGGAACTGCATACTTATCCCCTTCGGTTGACACTTTAACTGATGTGAATGGAGTTGCAAGAAACATTCTAACTGGTTTTGATTTAAGTGGTGATGTAACACCATCTTACAGTGTATGTTCGGTAGATGCTCCAGAAACAGATGACAGTTATGGGATTGTCGTTGGAACTGGAACTACTGCCGTAACCATGAACGATGTTAACCTTGAATCAAAAATTCTGCATGGAACAACAAGTGGAAGATTGTATTACGGTAAAACAGATGTTAAAAATTGGTCTGTTAGCGACACAGAAGCAAAATTTGATGTTACAAGACTGTTTACAAACTACGCTTCTGACATAAACGTTTCTGAGATTGGAATAATAGCTAAGATTAATTTAGCAAATGCTGAAGATTCAAGGTTCTTAATCGTAAGAGATGTTATTTCACCAGCAGATACAGTTCCAACAAACTATAACTACATAGTAACTTACACGTTCAAAATTGTTGTTTGATTAGCTTACTTGAACAATCCAACGGACTGAACGATGCAATGTTAAACGTTTTATTTGACAAATTTTTCATAATTTAAAAAGATAAAATTTTATTTTATTTTTACTCGTTTGATTCGACGGAGTGTTTAACGTTTTGTTTGACAAATTCATCAAACTAAAATTATAAAATTAGAACTTCGTAAAAGTAAA
>Ga0190367_1000377_pt1 | contig 33171 bp, 36 predicted proteins | sample 4872181011_MG_FD_171838 | JGI IMG/M metagenome (GOLD analysis project Ga0190367, IMG submission 171838) | Hydrothermal vent microbial mat bacterial communities from Southern Trench, Guaymas Basin, Mexico - 4872-18-10-11_MG | ecosystem: Environmental > Aquatic > Marine > Hydrothermal vents >...
ACACGTGTTTTCTCGATGCGCTCGTTTTGCACTTCTTCGAGTGGGCGGCAGATGCGGGTCCGCCTCCGGCTGTTGTTTGGGATTTGCATGATATTGCTTAGGGTTGCGCCCGCCGTACCGTATTTCGGTCGCCCGCCGGTGCGCGTTTCGCCGCAGGGTGGGAGGTGGTGTGAATGAGGGAATAGACCATAAATGTCCATTCCTCAGAAAGTTTCAGAAGTACTAACATTAACGGAATATTAAAATCCCCACATGTATGATTTTCATCAAGTGAATTGCTAACTAACGATCACATGGTGATGAGAGTGGCCAAAGGATTGTACCATTACCTTGCGGAGGCGTGGAAAAAGCCCTATGACTCCTACATTGCCGAGTTGATGAAACAGAGGGTGCAGAAGTGGAGAGAGGAACCAGCAGTAGTGAGAGTTCCAAGGCCGATTCGACCAGATAAGGCAAGAAAACTTGGTTATAAGGCAAAACCCGGATTTGTAATAGTAAGGGTCAGAGTTCGTAGAGGTTCTATGAGAAAGCCAAGACCGCGTGCAGGAAGAAAGCCTAAGAAGATGGGTGTCGCGAAAATAACTATGGGTAAGAATCTAAGGTGGATCGCAGAGGAAAGGGCCGCAAGGAAGTTCCCAAACTTGGAAGTGCTGAACAGTTATTGGGTCTGGGAGGACGGTAAGTATAAATGGTACGAGGTTATAATGGTCGACCCTCATCATCCGGCAATAAAAAATGATCCGGATATAAATTGGATCTGTAGCAATAAACACAAGAGAAGAGTCTTCAGAGGATTAACAAGTGCCGGAAAGAAGGCGCGTGGACTCAGAGGTAGGGGTAAAGGAAGAGAGAAGGTTAGACCAAGCATACGTGCGCATGGTAGAAGAGGTAAATGAAGAAGTGATAGAATTTGCGTTTCAAAGTAATTTCCTTATCTTTTGAAACGTTTTCTCATGCAACTGAAGATTTGAACAAAGTTTTAGAAACATTAATGAAGTTCATTCCTCCCGAGGTTTTAAAGCATATTAAGGTATCAAGGGCCACTCTAAGTGGTCATTATAAGAACCCCATAGAAATCCTAAGAATAAACATTACTAGGAGCGATCTCATAGATTCCACAATAAAGAAACTTGCAAGCATGATTAACGATAGTGATAAGAGAAGATTGGCATTTGAAGTTGGAAGAAGGCTTGATAAAACGGGTAGATTTTATATAAGGTTTGATAAGCAACAAGCATACCTCGGAAATTTCCTAATATCCGACAAGGGAGATTCCATAAAAGTAATTATTTCAATTTCGCCACGACCTAAGGACGAGAAATCCGTATCTCAGTTCTTGAAGAAATTGGGGTTGATAATTACGAGTGAGCAATAATGCCGATAATGTATTATGACATTTATGTGGATTTTCTTGTGCCTGATATCAGTAAACTCATGCAATTTGCACGCGAACTCGGATTCTCCGGGATATGTATTTGTACATCGGATGTAAAAATTCTCAGAGAAATCTCCTCAAGTATTTCAAAAAACGAAATTGATTTAGATGTCGGCGTACGTTTCTCAATACGTGAAAACAACGTTAGGAGAATTAAGGACATTCTCCCTAATATCAGGAGATACGTTGACATAATTTCTGTTGTTTGTACAAACAGGGAGGTTTCCGCCTGGAGTGCACGCGACGGGCGTATTGACATTCTGACCTTCGATTCCTACGAGAGTTTAAGGGTGTTTGCTGAAGGGGCTGCTAGGCTTGCAGGAGAGAATAAGAAGGCGATTGAGATGCCGATTAGACTACTACTCACCGCGCGTGGCATCAAGAGAGCACGATTACTACATGAAGTTCGAAGAGTGCTATGGCTGGCCAGGAGATTTGGATCTGATGTTGTCATAAGTAGCGGAGCCAGATCGATATATGAAATGCGTGCGCCTCGCGATGTTTTATCGATCGCAATTACATTGTTAGGACTTGATAAGGATACTGCGCTAAAAGCCATTTCAGAGATCCCCCGTAAAATCATAGAGACGAGCCGTGAAAAGAGGTCACGGAACTTTGTACTTCCAGGGGTAAGAATTGTCGGGAAGATGGGTGATAAAAATGGTAAAGTTTGAAAGACGGAGGTACTTGGCATTTAAACTTTATCCGGAAAAAAAGGAGGTTAAAAAGAATTCTCTAGCACGGGAAATCTGGACTTCACTTATATCATTATTCGGTGAAAAGGCCGCGGCCGACACCAACTTCTGGCTTGTCGATTATGATGAAGAGAAGTGTATAGGAATAGCACGTTGCACGAATAGAACCGTTGAGATCCTCAGATCAGCGATTGCACTACTCTCATCGGTCGATAGTATTAGAATCTCGGTAAAGACTCTCAAAATTTCCGGATCGCTTAGAAAGCTTAGGAAAAAATACTTATTAAGATGAGGCGAATCTTATAGTAAACTGCTTATTAATGTCCTGTTGCCTAAAATCTCACATTGTGGTGGAATACTTGCATGCGGAGGTAAAGAAAAGAGATACGCGCTTTGAAAGTTTACAAAAGAAGATCCTCGCAATAGAGTTATTGAGACTGCTCAAGAAGGTCTACACGTATGAAGAGTTATCTAAAAGCTTAGGACTACCCATCACCGTGATTAATAGGTATGTGAAGGGACACGTGCTCCCACGGGAGGAGAGAGCGGAGGAAATAATAAAATTCGCGCAAAAGGAAATAAATTTAAGGCAAGAAATCCGTAGAAGGATAAAATTCGATGAGAACGGGTATTTCAACAATATGGAAATTTTAAGTGATACTCACCTGCTTAAACTCATTGCAAAAATAGTTGCAGAGAAATTTAGAAAATTCAATATAACTAAGGTGCTCACAGCGGCCGTTGATGGAATACCTTTAGCCGTACACATAGCGAGCGAGTTAGGTGTGGATATGGTCTTTGCGAAAAAGGAAAAGGAGGTTGGTGTAAAGGAATTCCTGGAGGAGGTGTATGCACCTAGTTTTTCCGGTATGCTTGTGAGTCTATATCTGCCTAAAGGGTTAATAAAGCCAAACGATTGTGTTTTAATAGTTGATGATGTCATGAGATCGGGGGAGACGCAAAAGGCTCTAATTAACCTAGCTAGAAAAGCCGGAGCAAGAGTTGCTGGTGTATTTATACTGATAGCCATAGGTGATAGATGGAAGGATAAAATACCAGCAGACTCGGACTTTCAACTGGAGATATTCTTGCATTTGAAAGAACCCTATGCAACATGAGTATTGCTGGTTTTCCGACTACTCGCCATACTTGATCTCAACATTTCAAAAATACCTTTGAACACCTTAAGTAACCCGTCTATTGCGCCTCTCACCTTGTCCGAAAGTCCGGCTCCAAGGTCCAATACACCTGGTTGTATTCCTATTATGAGTATACGCACATTCGGAAGGTGCCCCCGCAAGTACTTCAAAAAAAGCGTTAATGGAAGGTTATGTGTTGATAATGCAATGCCGGATATCTCATTCTCGAATATTATCGATACGGTACCTGGTTCTGCCGATATGTCGGCACAATCCACAATTATTATGTGAGAGGGTGACTCTCTTAAAATAACTCCGGTAAAATTCTCTGGAGATTGACCACATGATAGTAACACCACGTTCTCTGGGGGGTTTTCCCTACTAAGTTCTCTAACAAAAATAACTCCCGCGCCATCATCGCCCCGCAACTCATTACCTATTCCCAAAATAATTAAACGTCTTACATTCTCAAGAAAGTTTGCTAGTATGTCGAAGAGATTTGCAGATTTGTCATGATCTGTTTTGCCTGTGGGTTCCATAGAATCATCCCATTATGTCCAGTCAAGTCGATGATGATTATTCAGGAGGGAAATATAAAATGCACGAGGAGGTTAAGGAAAAACCCCTTCAGGCGAGAATACTCAAAGGAGTGATAATCATAGAAGGTGATAATGCTAAGGAGTTGCATGAGCAGGGATATTATGGAGAACTAGTGGATGACAATAAAGTTTTATTATCGCCTCTCGAGGCGCTATACTTGCTTGAACGCGGAAAAATAGAAGTTATCGACGAACAGGGAAACAAAATCTCATTTTATAAACTTCTACATTACTTTACAGAGAAGTTTCCAAGCCTGATGTCAAATTATATTGTATACCGGGATTTGAGATCACGAGGATATATAGTACGCGCGGGAATTGAGGGCATCGCCGAATTTAGATTATATGAGAGAGGATCTAAGGGGAAGGATAAAGTTGCAAAGTATTTGGTGAAGACTATGTGTGAGGGGCTCTCACTCAGCTTGTTCGAACTGGATAAACTTTCATCCGTGACTAGAAATTTGGGCAAAGAACTCATACTTGCAATCGTCGATAGGCAAGGAGATACAACTTACTACAAGGTCTCTCGCGTTGAGCTTTAATATTCTCCTCTCGATCTCCAATTCTGTGATTTTATGTGATAGACCTATTCTTGCATCTGTGCCGTAAAGTAATGTTTTAATTGGGAGGTAGGAAACCTCTTGAGATATCACTTCAGTTGGTCTTCACCTTGGTGGTATGATGAAGTCCGTGATTGTCCCTGATACCTCAGTGATAATTGAAGGATGGTTATCGAGAAATGTGGAAAATGGAGCGTTGAATGGAGTCAAGATTATAATTCCCCAAATAGTTATCGCCGAGATAGAGTACCAGGCAAATATCGGAAAGGCAAGTGGTCTTGCCGGACTTGAGGAGTTGAAACGCTTAAGGGACCTCGCTAATAAGGGACTTATAGAACTTGAGGTTACTGGCCAAAGGCTCTCACTCGAAGATCTCGCAAAGTTCTCAAACAGTGATATAGACTATTTGATTAGGGAGGAGGCACGGAAGCTTGATGCCACGTTAATCACTAGCGACAGAATACAAGCTACTCTAGCGTACGCGGAGGGAATCGATGTAAAATACGTTGAAGTATCAGGCAAGAAGGTTAAACTTGAGGACTTCTTCGATGATCAAACAATGTCCGTACATCTTAAGGAAGGAGTACCTCCACTCGCAAAGAAGGGAACGCCAGGAAACTGGAGGTTAGTTAAGATGAGGGATGAGCCTATGACCATCGACGAGTTACAAAGTATCGCTGTAGATATCATTGAGAGGGCAAAAAGCAGTAGTGATGCCTTCATAGAAATAGATGAGCCCGGAGCAACGGTAATCCAATTGGGAGAATTTAGAATCGCCATTGCTCGTCCACCGTTCTCTGATGGTATGGAAATAACGGCCGTCCGCCCATTAGTAAAATTAAAACTTGAAGATTACGGGTTATCAGAGAAACTTATGAAAAGACTGAAAGAGAAGGCTGAAGGCATATTAATTGCCGGACCCCCGGGCGCCGGGAAAAGCACATTTGCCTCGGCACTTGCTGAGTTTTATATGCGCCTAAATAGAATAGTTAAAACTATAGAAAGACCCAGAGACCTCCAGGTTCCGCCAGAAGTTACCCAGTATACCGCACTTAAGGGAAAACTCGAAAAAACCGCAGATGTGCTACTACTTGTCCGACCTGACTATTGCATATTCGATGAATTGCGTAAAGACGAAGATTTCAAGATTTTCACGGATTTGAGATTTGCAGGAGTTGGAATGGTTGGTGTCATACACGCGACAAATCCCATTGATGCAATTCAAAGATTTATTGGAAGAGTGCATATTGGGATGCTCAGTAGAGTTATAGATACCGTCATTTTCATAGAAAACGGCAAAGTGGAGAAAGTGTATTCCTTGAGATTAACTGTGAAAGTACCGACGGGAATGCGCGATGTTGAATTAGCAAGACCCGTCGTTGAAATTAGAGATTTCGAGACAGGAGAACTTGAATATGAAATCTACGTATTCGGAGAGCAGATAGTTGTAGCCCCCGTTAAAGAAAGAAGAAGAAAAAGACGTATAAGCGAGGAGGAACAAGAAGTTGATCGTGAATTTCACGAAGTTAACATTCAGTATACAAACAAGTACTTTGTACTGATATTACCACCGTCCTTTGCACGAAAGAACGCCGAAATATATGGTGATGACACATTCCTCTTCTGTGCAAGAGTTAATAAGAGAGGAGAGATACATATAAGGAAAAAGAGCAGTTATGGTCAACTGTTAATGATGGCGTTGAGGGATGGTGCAAGGTTAAGGGCTCGTATTGCTGATTAGTCTCAATCTTTTCTTAAGATATCCACATGATCCTTGTATCCGACATACACAATATCCGCCATGTTTGTAAAAATGCCATTCTCCACCACGCCCGGAATCATATTTATTTTTGTTTCTAGTTCCTTGGGATCGTCTATCGGGGTTCCGAATCGTACATCGATGATGAAGTTTCCGTTATCAGTAATTATCGGGCCGACCTTGCGTTGAGCAAGTCTTAATGCTGCCTTTCCTCCCATTTCCGTAAGTTTTTTCATAACAAAACCGCAGGCAAACGGCAGTACCTCCACGGGTACTGGCGCCCTTTCACCCAATCTTTTAACGCGCTTCGTAAAATCAACAACAATAATGAGTTTCTTTGCCGCAGCGTCAACAATTTTCTCCCGAGTTAAAGCAGCGCCACCGCCCTTTATCATATCTAGATCATCTGATATCTCATCTGCTCCGTCAATCGCTAGGTCGAGTTCGGGATACTCATCCAAAGTCACTATCCTTATACCACTACCCACAAGCAGGAAATATGCCTGTGTCGATGATGGAACAGCATAAACTTCCAAATCTTCGTTTTTTACTCTCTCTATAAGAAACTTTACTGCGTACTCGACTGTACTTCCACTTCCAATTCCAATTACTGCTCCATCACGTATAAGTTTCACCGCTTCTCTCGCAGCATTCTTTTTCGCAATTTCTTTTATTTCATTTCCCATGAACTTCGCACCTACTCCTCTTTGAGGACCTTTCTTAGCCTCTTTAGTTGTTCCTCTAATCCTTTACTTATTTCCTTAATGACGCTTTCTGATTCTCCAGCCTCAGGAGCCGCTTCAGGCACTTCAGGTACCTCAGGTACCTCCTCTGCCGTAACGACCTCTTCTCTTACAGGTGTTGGTGCCGGTGGTACAGATCTAGGGGCAACCTCCGGAGGTCTTTCGGGAGGCATAGCAAATTCCCTTCTTAGTTCACGAACAATCTCCATTCGTCTTCTTTCCATCTCTTCCCTTAACCTTATAACCTCCTCCATCTCTCTAATTTTCTCCTCGCTCTTCCTCAGGACCTCTTCATAGGCCTGCCTAAATTCGTCAATAATGTCAGGCGATACCTCGACTTCTCTTGAAACTTCCTCGAGCGCGTCGAGTGCCGCCCTTGAAATTCTATGTAGTACTTGGTAAAAACTCAGATCTCGACCTTCCACCCATTTTGGAACTAATGTTGCCTCCTCCTCAGGTGGGGATGGCGCTTCGATCCTTGGTGCTTCCTCTCTAAGCTCCCGTTTGCCCAATACCATTACGGATGGCAAAATTACCGATAGTCCAAATAACGCGATGACAAATTGCTCTAACGTCACGCCAAGAGACATTACATACGCCGTTACGAATCCTATTAGCCAACTAAAGAACCTAAGCACTACCTCTATTGTTTTATTTAAAGCCGTCACTACAAACTCTATCTCCATTACTTGACACTCCTCCAAACCTTATGGACAAGAAGTTGGAGCCGCCGCCGGGATTTGAACCCGGGACCACCTCGTTTCTGTTCAAAGAATACCAGCGAGGCGCTCCACCGGGCTGAGCTACGGCGGCACGCTGTTCCAACTAACTTAATTATCTTTATCAATATAAACCTAATCATCAGTAGACATTTTTACAATTGACATTGAAATACGTTCTCGATACCATGCTCACTCCTTAATTCTTGTTATTTTCCGCAATTTCTACTTTTATAGGATTCTTTCTTACACGTTAATATGAACACCGCCAGCAACTTGGTGGTCCCTACGATAGTCTTACATTCTTATCACGCTCACAATTTTATCATGGCTCCATTACAGATCCTTTGTTTCTTGGTTCTCTCCGAAGAAAATGGATTCCTGAACCCAAAACCTGTGTACAAGAGCAACCTTCTCCGCAACTCTTACGATGGGGACACTATTTTTGCATCCCTTCATTAAAAGAATCCCCCCATATATCTCGTATTCTGACTTCATTCAACTTTAGTAATGTACTAAAAACAACAAAAACGTCGCCGAGACGTGCGGTGACGTGCACCATGCCGAGGCTGTTTCATAATTTTACGAAAGACAGGTTGCTATTATAAATTGTAAAAGTAAATTTTGTCATTTTTAATATCTTTTAATGAATGTAATTTGCATTGAGCAAGAATCGTCTTTCCTAATTGAAATTATGAAACAGCCTCGCACCATGCCTGCATGTTTTTAAACGCGTTTATATCGTCTATAACATTAATAATAGTTATTAGCATATCTGGTAAGTCCTCTTAACCACTTCCTTAGCGTATTTTGAGAAGAAAAGGCAACGAGCACGCTTGTTATGCATCCCCTAGCTTATATCGGCCAATGGATGGTATGCAGATCGAAAATCGAACCTTAAGCGTAAGTTGTGATATCCGGATGAGTCATCAAAGGGAATGTTGTATCCAGTGGCTTTATATATGGCTAAGTTGCCCAAACAAATTCCCATTAGTTAATATCAATATTCTTGAACATCTCCACTTATGAAAATTAAGAAAAATTAATTAACGCTAAGATCGTAGCGTTATATAGTGCGGGGGTGGCCGAGCCCGGACAATGGGGCTAGATGTCCAGAGGCGGCGGACTTAAGATCCGCTGGCGCAGGCCTGCGTGGGTTCAAATCCCACCCCCCGCACCAGTAATTCCTCACTAAATCGGTATACTACATTCACAGTTTATCTGAGCAAATTTTCATCAGAAGATGTCTTCAAGCAATTTCTAAATACATCTCATTGGAGACTACTATCAAATTAAATGCCATTATTTAAAGAATAAAACTATACACAATCCAGATGCGAGTTTTTACCGAATTAATGACGAGCCGAACTCCACAGTAGCCCAAATAAAAACAAAGCTACGAAGTGAAGCCGCCGCCGGGATTTGAACCCGGGACCGGCGGGTTACAAGCCCGCCGCTCCACCAGGCTGAGCTACGGCGGCTATATCTTGGCTTATTATCCCGTTCCTAGATTTTAAAAAGTTTCTGAATGGTGGGGCCGCCGGGATTTGAACCCGGGATTTGGCCCGGAGGACTCGTCCTCCGGTCCACCAGGTCCCAAGCTTCACCGCCGTGAGATTTACGGCACTGGCATCATACCAAGCTAGACCACGGCCCCACGTGTATAAGAAATAGTTTTGGTGGGGCCGGCGGGATTTGAACCCGCGATCAACGGGTTTCTCTAGCGCTCCAGAAGTTCTTCATCCCGTACGGTCGGTAAACCCGTTGTAGATCACTCTTCTGGAGCCCTTAACGGAACCCTGAGACCCAGGGTTCTGCCGTCCTACCTGGCTAGACTACGGCCCCACGCATTATCCACGTTGTAGAATATGATTATGGGTGTCAAATAAGTTTTTCGTTAGTTCATGCATCCAGCAGAAAAAGTAAATGGTTTCATATTCGTCGTATCAGATTTTTTAGCCGAACGACAGGGACAACGAAGAGATGTTCGGAAATCGTTTTTCCTACATCTAGTTTTCCATTCACTTGAACTCTCATATCATATCGCTACCTTAGAGTTCCTAAGAAAAGTTTTATAACGCATATAAGGTATTCTATTTACAGCCGGGGCCAGAAGTGCGCCGGGGACCGCGGCATACCCGCGGCCGGAGTAGCTCAGCCTGGTTAGAGCGCCGGTTGCCGATTATCAGATCGGCGGGTGAAACTCATAGGGTTGCCATCTGAGAGATCCGGAGGTCCCGGGTTCAAATCCCGGCCCCGGCACCACATTATCACTATGGTACGTAAATTGAAATTCAAGCTTCCAATTCTGAACCTCGTGGTTTAAAGCTATTTCTGCTTATTGCCGGATAATTTTATAACGCTAAAAGTCTATAAGAGTTCCTGGGCTCGCTTTGTTAATGCCTTAAGGACGAGGGATTAACGATGAGAGGGATTGACTTTTTGACCCTTGATGATGTTGAAACCGCAGGAAAGCGTATTTTATTGCGTGTTGACATAAATTCTCCCATAAATCCAGAAACCATGGAGATTCTAGATGATTGGAGAATCAAAGCCATAATTCCAACGTTGAAGGAATTAGAGGATTCAAAGGTTGTGATATTAGCGCATCAGGGGCGCCCCGGTGAGAAAGACTTTACAACTCTCGAGCCACATGCAGAAATTCTTGAAAAGTATTTGAACAGGCCAGTAAAATTTGTCGATGATGTCATCGGGGAGGCCGCAAGACACGCAATTCAGGAATTAGAAAACGGAGAAATACTGATGCTCCAGAATGTTCGATTCTGCTCGGAGGAGGTATTGGAGGGACCTCCGGAATTCCTTGTGCGAACTCACCTCGTTAGAAGGCTTGCACCATTATTTGACCTCTTCGTGAACGATGCCTTTGCGGCCGCGCATCGTTCACAGCCGTCGTTGGTGGGATTTGCCGAAATATTACCGACAGTTGCTGGTAGAGTTATGGAGAGGGAATTAAAGGCTTTACAAAGATTACTGGAGGCGGCTGAACGTCCATGTGTTTTTGTGTTCGGGGGAGCAAAGATTGAGGACAAAATAAGGGTGATGAAGAGTGCAATTGAAAATTCACGCGTTGACAAGATCATTCTTGGCGGGTTAGTGGCTAATGTTTTCTTAATAGCAGCGGGATACAATATAGGCGAAGAAAATAAGCGCGCAATTAGGAAGTTTGACCAAGTTGTCAACATGGCAATGGAAATATTCAGCAAATATCGGGAATTCATAGAACTCCCTGACGATGTCGCTGTCGAGGTTGATGGAACTCGTCAAGAAATATCAATTACTGATCTTCCCGCAAAGGGAAGGATTAAGGATATTGGGCAAAACACAATAGTAAAATACGCGGAAATCCTAAGATCTGCGAAAACCATTGTTGCAAACGGCCCAATGGGAGTATTTGAGGAGGAACAATATTCGCGTGGAACAAATGAGATTCTCAAGGCAATTGCAAATGTGAACGCATTTTCGGTAATTGGTGGGGGGCATCTTGGAGCATTAGCCGTCGAAATGGGAATAGAATCAAAAATAAGCCACATAAGTACGGGTGGTGGTGCCATGATGGCTCTCCTCTCCGGAGAGAAACTTCCAGTGATTGAGGCTCTAAAACGTGCCGCTCAGCGATTTAAGGGGAAGTAGTGGATGGTTTTTTGGTAATTTCTTCTCTCTTCAAATATTGATTTTATAATTCCAATGTATACTCATAAATGGTTTTTCCCGATTTTCCCGAATAATTTTATTGACTATATGGGGCTTTTTCAATGATAAACATTTGTGTCTCACTTTTGATACCAAATATCTGAGAACCACTCTTTTCGATCTGCGTGTGGAAAAGGATTCTGTCATCAGCGTTACAAAAATTCGAGAAAATGTGCCCGAAAACTTTTATAAAGCTATGCAGTTGAACATCCAATAACCTCTTACAGTAGCACAACAAGCCAGGGGGTACTCACATGTCTGAAGAGGCGCCAACGGAAAACGTTGTATTTGTGGGCAAGAAGCCGTTATCGAGCTACATACTTGCTGCAATAACACAACTAAATGAGGGTGCAAAGAGAATAGTCTTAAAAGCCCGTGGAAGAGCAATAAGCAGGGCTGTCGATATTGCGGAGATTCTCAGAAAGAGGCTTGGATTTAACTTAGAAGTTAAGGATATAAAGACCGGAACGGAAACCCTTACAACTCCCGATGGTAAGCAGATAAATGTATCAGCGATAGAAATAGTGCTAGAGAGACAGTAAGTAGCATTTCAGTTTAAGATTTCGCCTTACTTATTTTTCAACGATTTAAATTCTAAATTTTATCCATGTTCTACATGGTTTCGTTCCTTATTCTTAAGCAATACGAGTTTTTTCGATGCAGTTGATGGGTCTTTCATAACCCAAGTTCCTATAAGCATACCGTCCACTCCGAGTTCAGCAAGCTTCAACGCCTTATCTAAGGAGTCTATACCACTTTCTGCAATTAATAAAGCATTAGACGGTTTCTGAGATACCACTTTAGATATTTCTGTTAGCAGTTTTGTAAAGTTGACATTAAGAGTCTTTAAATCTCGAGCATTTAACCCGATCATAGCATTAGGGTAACTATGCATAACCTCCAGTGCATCATTTGCGTTACTCGTCTCGATTACCACTTCAATGCCTATGTCCATGGCATCAGCGTATAGGTCATCTAACATTTCCCAGCCAAGCATATCCAATATGAGAAGTGCCGCCGATGCTCCCTTTTGTCTGTATGTTAAAAGTTGTTGGAATGAGACAACAAAGTCTTTTGCCAGAACCGGGCGATATTGTGCAAACCATGGAATCAATTCTAGACTTCCACAAAACCAGTACGGTTCTACTAACACGGAATAAGCATCGGCAATGGAGATTGTTTTACGAATGTAGTCCCATGGAGTGTAGTGTTTCAAAAATCCTCGTGGCCCGCAACGCTTATATTCTATTATCATTGCAGGCCTTTTCTCAACCTCTCTTATATGTTTTATAATCCTACGAAGACCATACGGCCTCGGTGGATTTCTTAATAAATTTATTCTCTCTACACTGCGCAGAAAAGCCGATCTTAAGAAGCCCTTCCGTTCCATTTTTTCCTTCACCATGGATTGTCGAGAAAGTTTTTCAATATTGTTGGACCGATGGGCGTAGCTATGCTCTCTGGATGAAACTGAACCCCCCAGATAGGATGTTCCACATGGCTCAGTCCCATGATTTCACCATCGGTCTTGCTTCTAGCGGTTACTATTAACTCCTCAGGAATGTTATCTAAAACCAGACTATGATATCGCACGGCAGTAAACACCTTAGGAACATTACGGTATAGCTTATCTCCATAGTGCTCTATATTGTCTATTTTTCCGTGCAATACTCTCTTAGCACGTCTTACAATTGCACCATATGCGATCCCTATCACTTGATGACCCAGACATACTCCTAGTATTGGTACCTCTTCTCCCAGTTTACGAACAACTTCGAGCGATATGCCAATATCACGAGGAACTGTCGGAGACCCGGGACCCGGAGATATTATTATGCGGTCCGGCATTATTCTTTTTATTCCCGATACTGATATTTCGTCGTTGCGCACAACGATGCAACGCGCACCAAATTCTGCTAGTACATGAACTAGATTATAAACAAAACTGTCATAATTGTCGATTATCAGAACGAGAGTGTCATATGCCATATTTTTGCCTCCATCAGAAAATTTTTTCCACGTTTATTCCAAGCGCCTGATATATCGCATTTAACTTGTACTTAATTTCCAAATATTCGCGATACGGTTTGGAATCATAAACTATTCCTGCACCAGCCCTTACTTCGATTGTGCTGTCATCGATATTCCACAAGCTTCGTATTGTTATAGCAGTCTCCCCAGCATATTTTGAGTACATGCCAACAGCACCGGCATAAGGGCCCCGCGGTTCATCCTCAAGTTTGGCAATAACCTCCATGGCTCTCGGTTTAGGCGCCCCAGATACCGTTCCAGCAGGGTTCATTGATGCGAGTACATCGATATATGTTACTCCTAGGTGCGCATCCGCCTCAATACGGCTTACTATGTGTTGTACACCACTATATTTTTCTACATCCATGAACTTCAATACCTTAACGGTACCTGGACGTGCTACCCTTCCTAAATCGTTCCTTGCAAGATCTACGAGCATAAGGTGTTCAGCTATCTCTTTTTCATCTCTGAGCAATTCCTCTTCTAACGCAAGATCCTCTTCGGGCGTCACCCCACGGGGCCTTGTACCCGCTATTGGACAAGTCTCTAGGCGGCCATTCTCCATTTTGACTAGTAGTTCAGGACTTGACCCTAGTATCCATCTGTCATCGAACCGCATATAGAACATATATGGCGATGGGCTCTTCTGAGCAAGTCTTTTATAGAGAGCCAGTGGCTCGCCTTGATACTCGTATTGCTCAACTCTCGACAGCACAATTTGCAAAAATTCTCCTTTATCCAAAAGTGTTAATGCTTCCTTAACCCATTCCTCAAAGGTTTCTTTTGGAGTCTCGTAAATTGGCCCTTGTGCCGGCCTCCATCCATTTATATCCTTTTTACCCAAATCCGTATCTTCCGGATAAATTATTACGTTTCCTAGTAATTTGTCATAGACTACTAAAACTTCCGGCTTAAATGCAATAACTACTGGCCATCTGTGTCTTTTTAACATGCTACCTAACCACGGCTCTACTGATACAACTGCCTCATATCCAACAACGCCAAAAACCATATCCGGACATGGTACACTTTTATAATTCGCCGATGTAATCTTTTCTAAGGCTTTATATGCCTTAAATGGGTTTTCTTCCTCAACCTTATGCTTTTTTCCATACGCTACTATTGTATACCGGGACCAACCACTAAGACCACAATATCCCTCTAGAAGCGCTACATGACAGGTCTGTTCTTCGGCCCATGCAACCAGGTGGTAGGGATCTGGAGCATGACTCAATGGAATTTTACGAGCCTCTTCCCAAATAGTTGTCCTTAATGGTAGCATTTCTCACCACCTCCAGAAACTTAAGTGTCTTGACAGGATCTTTACGGCCCGGACTTCTTTCAATGCCACTGTTAACATCAACCATGTATACTCCTGTAGAAACTACCAAATGCACATTTGTTGGATCTATTCCTCCAGCAGCTCCCACTTTCTTCAGGCAAGCTGAAAGTTTCCGGAATACTTTGAGGGGTACACGTAACCCCATCTCATACCGTTGTCCTCCCGTCTTGATAGCATCGATTAACAAATACTCGTAATTTGGCAACTTGGCCAAAATATACGGGTTTTGAGAAATCCAGCCATTACCGCTCCACAATGCAACAGGAGCTACTTTCATACCTATGAGTTTAAGATCATTCGCAAGAGATAGCAAATTCTCGAACTTTTCTGCATGATGGTATTGAATAACTTCGAAGACTTCCAATCTTGAGGCTATGTTTAGAGTAGCCTTAGAATCGTAACCATGTACGACAAGTACTCTTCGACTATAATGAATGTCCTCTGCAAGGCTTCTTGCTTCTTTTAAAGTCAACACTCTGGGGCTAATTTTGAACTTCGAGACAATGAACCCAACATAGTCAACGCGACCATCCACAAACTCCGCATCCCTATGGTTAGTAATTCCACAAATCTTTACCTTAACGCAATCCCGCATATTTCGATACCTCACATAGAGTATCTATAAACTTCGCAACTATTCCTTCTTCAATCGCCTGAAGGGCCATCTCTACACCATCACGAATGTCAGATGCACGTTCTGCGACGTAAAGCGCCGCCCCGGCATTTGCTGCTATAAAATCCCTGTCTGCCGGGCTTCCGTGACCATTAATTACCGCTAGGAACCTTTTAGCACTTTCATTAGGCGACGATACGCGTAAATCCTCAATTCTATATCTACGTAAACCCAAATCTTCCGGTGATATCGTATACCTGTCCAAAGATTTCCTCCTCAATTCGAAAACTTCAGTTTCCCCACTGATACTAACCTCATCTATTCCCGGTTTTCCATGAACCACAAGGACTCTATCATAGTTCAGCATCAAGGCAGCTGTTGTCATTACTTCTAAAAGTTTAGGGCTTGCAACTCCCAACACTTGAATTCGAATACTACCTGGATTCGCGAGAGGACCTATGAGGTTGAAAATCGTCCTTATACCAAGCTTACGCCTAATAGGCATCACTCTTTTAAGTGCTGGATGGTACCTTGGAGCATAAAGAAAGGCAAAACCTACTTTCCGTAACATGAACTCGGCCTCATGCGGCCCGTGATCTATTTTATAACCTAGTGCTTCTAAGAAATCGGCACTCCCACTCCGACTACTTACACTTCTGTTTCCATGTTTAAGCGTAGGAACGCCAAGACTCGCAGTTACGAGCGCTGCTGCTGTGGAAGCGTTTATCGTGTGGAAACCATCACCTCCTGTACCAGCTGTATCTATCGGGCTTAGCCCTCTCGTATTTACCTTCAAACTAGCTTCGCGCAAAGCCTTAGCAAATCCCGCTATTATATCAGGAGTCTCACCATGCGCTCTAAGTGCTACAAGCAACGCTGCAATAATTGTCTCGTCAAATTTGCCATCAATTATTGCTCTTGCAATCTGGTACGCCTCCAAAAAGCTTATCCTTACTCTCTCAAGCAATTTTTCAAGAACATTCATCGGATCCACAATAACTCCCCCATGCGACATTAATCATTAAAAACAGAAATTTCACCAGTAACAAGTTCATTACATATCGACTCATAAGCATCAGTGTCTAAGAGACCGTGACCGCTCAAATTGAAAATTATTACACTTCCCTTAGGTGCTTTGTGGGAGATATCTATGACGGCTTTAATAGCATGTGCACTTTCAGGTGCCGGTATTATGCCCTCACTCCTCGCGAACAATATAGCCGCTCGTAAAACCTCCTCTTGCTCGTAAGCTACCGCCTTGATATATCCTAACTTTCGAAGAAGCGATAAGCTTGAGGATGCGCCATGGTACCGAAGACCCGCAGCATGGATTGGTGGAGGAACATATTCCCTACCTAACGTATACATTTTCGCCAAAGGAAGAACTAGACCCGTGTCAAGCCCGTCATACCGATATTCCCCTCTGCTTAATCGTGGGGCTGCTGCAGATTCTGCGGCAATAAATTTTGTCTTCTCAAACCCTTCACCACGAAGTTTCATGCCGATGGCAGGATACGTGAATCCCGCCATATTGCTACCGCCGCCAACGCATGCCACCATATAATCTGGTTCTTCCGGCATTTGATGCAAAACTTCCTGACCTATTACTGTTTGATGAGTTATAACGCTCTCAAGTACCGATCCGGCCACATAACGCCGATAAGGTGATGCGAGGACGTACTCCACTGCCTCGGTTATTGCTAACCCCAAGGTACCTGGATGATGCGCATTTCTGTAGAGGGCATTCTTACCCGTTTTGGTCCGTCTGCTCGGACTTGGTATAACCTTAGCCCCAAGAGCTTCCATCGCAATTCGGCGTGACACCTTACTTAAATAACTACTTCTTGTCATGAAAATGGCCGCCTTAACTCCTAACATTGCTGCGGCCATCGATACTGCAAGTCCCCATTGCCCTGCACCAGTCTCTGTTACGACCTCACTGGCTCCATCGGTTTTAGCATAATAAACTTGAGGCACGGCAGTATTCAGTTTATGACTGCCCGCTAAAAGTGCACCTTCGTACTTATAATAAATCGTGACCACTCTATGAACCCCTAATGCTTTTTCAAAACCTTCAGCTCGTATAAGTGGAGTTGGACGTCCTATTTTTCGATATACTGCCCGAACTTCCTCCGGTATTCTTATTAACCGATTCAATGTATACTCTTCGTCGATGATTCGTGATGGTAATATCTTTGTTAGTTGCGCAATCCTAGAGGATTCGTACTCAGGTGGATCAAGTAAGGGGGGTAATGGCACGGGGAGATCCGCAACAATGTTATACCAATAGCTCGGTAAATAGGTCATTGCGATCACCTGCATCCAGTTGGATGATTTTTGATGTTTATCGAGGCGTGTATTTTGTGAGCAAGTTCGACGGCACCTTTGACATCGTTATTAATAATACGTTCGATAATTGCGGAACCGATGACAATTGCATCCGCACCATTCTTGATCAACGATAATGCGACCTCCGGTGTTCGTATAGCAAATCCTACGACTAAATATCGATCTCCAATCAATAATCGGGCAATTCGAACATTTTTCTCGACGAATATTGGTAACTTAATGCCCGTTGCCGGTTGAAGTCCAAGATATATGTACAGAGGATTTAGTGCAGCATAAAGTCTGAGCCACTGGTGAGGAAATCTACTGGAGGCAAAAAAGCACGTGCGTAATCCGACTCTTTCAGATTCCTCAATATACTTGTCAATCATCTCGGGATATTCGAACGCCAAATCTGGAAAAAGCACACAGAGTGCACCCACTGCTGCCGCTTCCTCTAAGAAAAGGCGTAATTGAGCAATAAATTCGCTTAAATAGGCCATTATCGTGAATGGCTTGATGATCTCGATCTTATCTAAAAGTTTTAGCGCCTCCAATCCTGTGATTCCACTTCTTACCATATGGTAATGAGTTGTACGTATTGTCGGACCATCGTATTTCGGGTTTCTCGTTGGTATCCCTATCTCATAGAAGCCCACATAAGGAGCAAGATTTTCAAGAATCTCGGAAAATTTGGAAACATCAGGGTACCCTAAGGTCATATAGATACCTAGAGTTGGTCGTTTAATTTCCATTGGAAGTCGAATGCCCATACACCCCGTACTTTTGTATTTCCAAGCAGATTTCCATAAACAGCGATATATAAAGATTTTCGGCCATTTGACTGATCCTATTTGCTCTAATTTCCTAAAGGGTCATATTGATGATACTTCTTTGGCCCATTATCGTGCATTCTTTCCAATCTTTTATATGCTTCAAGTTTTTGTTAACCATCATCGAATTTTCAATTAAATCGTTAGGAAAGGAGAATAAGACTTGAATAAGTAGTTCGTCAAAAATAGAGCATGTAGAAAATCGATATAAACGATAATTTCCAATATGTAACATTACGTCTTATCAGCACTCAAGATCCTCATCATCGGCTTGAGCCTTCAGTTGGGGCTAGACTCATCACATAGTTACCATGTTATCTCTACACTTCATCGTTATTAAAGTTTATAACCTATCTTCCTCAAGAACTCCTTCCTCTCCTTCACATCTTCCTCCTTTTCGATACCTTTCGACCGATAGCCATCTATAACTCCTAAAATCCCGCGCCCCTGACCAGTTTCCGCAACTATTATTTGCAATGGATTTGCAGTTGCACAAAATATTCTACAGACTTCCGATACTTGCTTTATTCTATTTAAGACGTTTATGGGGTATGCGTTCCTTATCATTATTACAAAACAATGCCCAGCCGCAATTTTAAATGCATTTTTCGCCGCATACTCCTTCAGTTCCTCATCATTTCCTTCAACTCGCACTAAGCATGGACCGGAAGATTCACAAAAAGCTATCCCGAACTTTATATTTGGCGCTGACTCCGCAAGAGCCTCGTAAAGGTCCTCAACGGTCTTTATGAAATGAGACTGACCGATGATTACATTAACGTCCTCTGGCTTTTCCACAGTCACCACTTCGATTTTTAAACCCTCAACACCCATTTTCGTTTCACCTCAAATTTAGCACCCTTAGACTTCAAACCTGCTAATTATGTATCCGCCTATAAACGTAATGGCAAATTACGATGAGCGCAACCATCATATTAATATCAAATGGCAGCGAAGGTTCAATTGTTCAAATACTGAGAGTTGGGAATCATGATGGAGGAGAAAGTGCCTAAGATTATAGTGACACCACCGGGCAAACGCGCAAGAGAGTTGCTCTTGAAAGACGAGAAGTTCCTGTCCCCTTCCTACGTCCGATGGTATCCCCTCGTTGTAGAAGAGGGTAGAGGTTGCCTGATAAAGGATGTTGATGGAAACGTATATATAGACTTTAACAGCGGTCTTGCCGTCTTGGCGGTGGGTCACTGCCATCCTCGGGTCGTTGAGGCCATAAAACGCCAAGCGGAAAAGCTTCTCCACTACTCAAACACCGACTTTTACTATGAAGTGTCGATTACGTTAGCGGAAAAACTAACTCAGATAACCCCTGGGGACTTCGAAAAGCGCGTATACTTCGGAAACAGCGGTGCTGAGAGTGTGGAGGCAGCAATAAAATTAGTAAGATGGCATACAAGAAGGCCCCGCATTATTGCGTTCATAGGAGCATTTCACGGTCGTACCTATGGAGCACTTTCATTAACGGCGAGTAAACCCGTACAAAGAAGGTATTTCTTCCCGTTAGTGCCTGGAGTAACTCATGTGCCGTATCCTTACTGCTACCGATGTGCTTTCAAGCAGGAATTCCCGGATTGTGACTATTGGTGTATAGATTACATAGAGGAGTGGGTGCTAGGAAAGTACGTGCCACCCGAAGAGGTCGCGGCGTTCTTCTTCGAACCAATACTCGGGGAGGGAGGATATGTTGTGCCGCCTCCTGAGTTCTTCCAACGACTGAAAAAGCTTGCAGACAAGTATGACATCTTGCTCGTCGCGGATGAAGTCCAGAGCGGTATGGGAAGAACTGGACGCTGGTTTGCCATTGAACATTGGGATGTTGTGCCTGATGTTATATGTATAGCAAAGGCACTTGCTTCAGGGCTCCCCCTTGGTGCAACTGTTGCCAGAGCTGAGGTTATGGATTGGGAAAGAGGTGCACATGCCACAACCTTTGGTGGAAATCCTGTTGCATGTGCGGCTGCCATCGAGGTGATTAACGTCATAGAGGAGGAGAACCTGCTGGAAAACGCTGAAAAGCAAGGTACTTACATAATGGCCCGGTTGAGAGAAATGCAGGATAAATACGAGATCATCGGAGACGTTAGAGGCAAAGGCCTCATGATAGGAGTAGAATTGGTTCGCGACCGCAGAAAAAAGACCCCCGCAAAGAAGGAGGCAGAAGAAGTTATGATAAGATGCTGGAAGCAGGGATTGGCCATAATAACTGCCGGAGTGTCAACAATAAGAATTTGCCCACCGTTAATCATAGATAGAGATTTGGTTGATATCGCCCTCGAAATTCTGGAAAGAAACATAGCAACGATTGAAAAAGAGTACCTGAAGAAGTGATCGAGAAGTACTTGCTACTTGCTACATTAGAAACAAGTTTGCTATCATTTTTTATAAAGAACTGCTGCAATAACCCCCTGACCGATAGATACTCCCGCATCCCCCGGCGGCACCCCGTTATGCGGTAAAAACTTCAGACCCTCTTTTTCGACCTCTTCCCTTATAATTCGAGAAATTATCTCATTATACGCAACCCCACCGGTGAATCCCACCTTCCCCACACCATTCTCTTTTGCAACTTCCACTGCCACGCGAGCAAATGCCCTTGCTATCACGTAATGTGCAAAGAATGCTAATTCCTCGGATTTCTGCTTGTTAAGACCTTCTAAGATGTTCTCTAATATTGTAGAGGTTTTTATCTCCACTACCCCGTTTCTCTTATAGTTAATAACGTCATCAACAATCTTTGCTGAGCACATTTGCGGCAAACCCTTTGCTCTTGCAGCTACTGCTTCAAGCTTCATTGCTGGCTCCCCCTCGTATGTTCTCTTAAAACATATCCCTAAAATTGCAGCAACTGCGTCTAAGAACCTCCCGGTGCTCGTCGTCTTTGCAACATTGATTCTATCATAAATTTGTTTTACCACAAACTGAATTTCAAGGGAACCACGCTCAAATCCGTCCAAGCACCTTTTCATTAAGAACTCAATTAACTCTTCCCTAGACAACACCTTACTAAGAATCCCAGCCGCCATCCTTGCCGGATATTTGACTGCTAAATCCCCACCTGGCATCAGGTGTTCCTCTAAGTGGGCGACTCGTTCAAACCCGTCATATCCCCCCAAGAGGATCTCTCCACCCCACGCATTTCCATCAGTACCATAGCCAACACCGTCTGCAGTTATGCAAACCACATGTTCATCGATATTAACACCACTATCGACCATCAGAGATGCCATGTGAGCGTGATGATGTTGCACCCTTATGACTTCACATCTCATTTCCTCGCATAGCTCTGAGGCGAGACGTGTCGTCAAGAAGAGAGGATGAAGATCACATGCCACAACATTCACTTTTGGTACTTTCAGCACTCTAAGTAAATGCACAAGTGCACTGCGTAAAAACTCCAGAGATTCTAATTTGTCCACATCACCAATATGCTGAGTTGGGTAGCACTTAGCCCCTTTAATAATGGCCCCGGTGACTCTTAACTCCGGGCCCGTCGCAAGTACAATGTTAGGTGATGAAAATGGTATTTCTATCGGCTCAAGAACGTACCCTCTCGATCTCCTTATTATCCGAACACTATTGTCCACAACCCTTATCACGCTATCATCACACCGCTGAAATATCCTCCTATTGTGAAGAAGAAAGTAATCCGCTACCCTTCCAAGCCTTATGAATGCCTCATCGTTGTCGATTACCATAGGTTCTCCAGGATAATTTCCACTCGTCATAATAACAGCGGGTTCCTCTCTAATATGTTTGAATAGCAGAATGTGTATGCCCGTGTATGGAAGCATAACACCTATCGTATGTAAACCCGGAGATACCCACTCACTAAGACAAAAATCCTCCCTTTTCTTTAATAGAACGATCGGACGCCTGAAAGACTTGAGTAGTTCCTCCTCTAATGGTGTAACTTCAGCGTACTTTTTAACTGCATCCACATCAGGAGACATTACAGCAAACGGCTGGCTTGGGCGTCTTCTTCTTTTTCTAAGTTTTAAAACAATATCATCATCAGTTGTCTTTGCCGCAAGATGAATGCCACCAACTCCTTTGATCGCTACAATATAACCCTCTAATATCAGACGTGCGGCCTCGGCCACCGGATCTGAACATTCGATTGCCTCTCCATCTTTATTGTACAGGGTCATCTTGGGCCCGCAAGCCGGACAGGCAATGACCTGTGCGTGAAATCTCCTATTCGCCGGATCTTCATACTCTCGCCTGCACGTAGGACACATCGGAAAATCTACCATTGTGGTTCTATCCCTATCATAAGGAAAATCACATATTATCGTAAACCGCGGACCACAATGTGAACAAGCTATTAAAGGATAGTTGTATCTTCTGTCACTTGGATCTAAAAGTTCACGAATGCAATCATCACATATTGCTATGTCCGGCGGTATATACGAATATTCGGAAAAAGTGTCGGAGACTTTACTTTTCAGTATTTGAAAATCATCAAAAGCCCCCGTAGCATTTCCCCATTTTACCTGAAAACGTGTATATCTTGCAGCTGGTGGCTTTTTCTCTCTTAAGTATCGAATAAACTTCTCTATTTCCCGTTTATTACCCTCAACTACTATCTTCACACTACCATTTCCGAGATTCCGAACATATCCCTTCAGTCCGAGCATCATAGCTAATCTATAAACAAAAGGACGAAAACCGACTCCTTGGACAGCACCATAAACGAGAATGTCGGCGCGAGATCCCAAAAACCACACCAGAAAGAGTGAGGATCTAAAAAATAAAAAGTATTGTTCTGTATATTTATCAAATCGGCATAATTCCTGTGAGCATGATTAACCTCGTAAGCGTTGCAAGTTCGTGAGCATTCCCTATTATCATCAATTTTCCTTCCGCAAGCAGTTCGCTCCACTTCTTTTTCATTGTTGCCATCGCTGTCCAACTCTCAGGATCCGTTATTATCATTAGATCCGGTGCAGGATACTCGCCCTCCTCAAACCTAGCCTCTTCAGCCGTAAAGATTAAGTGGAACGCCTTATCACCAATCTTAAAGTTTATTATTTTGCCAACGTAGCCCTCATTCCATTTCTTCAGGAACTCTTTTGCCTTCTCGTTCTTATTAATCGCGTCAATTATTCTCTTAAACGCGTCCATTATCTTCTCCGCAGACATATCAATTTCCCCCTATTATTTCTCACACCATTCCTTTATCGCCTGAAGGGCCGCTCTTCTTATGTTCGCCGCGCTTACCTTCCCATAAATCTTCTGAACCTTTTCTTCAAACTTCTTCTGGAGGTCCCTTGGAAGCACTATCTCTATGCGCATTAACATCTCTTCGAGGAACCACTTCACTATGCTCCCCATGAATGCCGAATCTTTACTTCTGAGCCACATTGGAAGGTCTTCTTCCTTTATCTCAACCTTACCGAGGAACTCACTCATTAATTACACCTCCCAGTAACTTTGCTCATTAACTCTCGTAGTAAATACACCAACCTTCTTCTCTATTTCTTTGATACCTTCAGGCCCCTTTTCAAGAAGGACAAAGCCCATCGGAAACTCCACCGCTATTCTCTGAATACCTCCCTTAACCCTGCCAGGAACTATTCTTCCTTCATGCTTTATCCATAGTTCCAAGATTATCTTGCAGAATTCGCTGACATTTATACCTATTTTCTTAGCAAACTCCTCTATTTTCGCTCTAACTTCCTCTGGAAGTTCTATAGACAGAGACATGCAAATCACCTCTTCTTTCTAAACGCCTGTCTTAAATAGGGACGACCCCAATACTCTTCAAACGCTATAGCCTCTATCGGATACCTAGATGGACCAAGTATCCTTGCACGCTTTGGCCAGCCTATGCAGAATGCCGTTATAGGCCTCCAGTTTCTGGGTATGCCAAAGTACCTCGCGACCATTTCGCGCCTTCTCTCATCACCTATGCACACGAAACTATCCCATCCTGCACCGAGTCCAAGTGCGGTTGCTGCAAGCCACATGTTCTGCACCGCCATCGCAAATGCCATGTCAGTTATCTCCTTAATTGATGCAGGAATGGTCGGCATATCATACCAGTGATCACTGGTGCATCCGAGTATTACGACATCCGCCTCCTCAGGATATCTGAAAAGCCTACCATCGAACATTCTCTCTACAACGTCCACTCTCGCCTCCTCAGACACGTACCAGATTCTGTCTGATGTCATTTCATATCTCGTCATCCCAAACGCTCCCGAACTCGTCTCCTGCGCCATATCTGCCAAGAATCTTTTGCTCTCCTCATCCCTGATTACTATGAAGCGCCATGGCTGTACATTTTCCGGAGATGGGCCATACCTTGCTGCATCTAATATCTTCTCTACCATCCAGTCGGGTACCTTCTTTGTTTTGTCAAACTCTCTGATCGATCGGCGCGTGTATATCGCCTCGAAGACGTCCAACGTAAATACCCTCCATTTATTGCATCTGCCCATCCGAAGAAGATACCACTTAAGTTCAATGTACTGATTCCTATAAATTTGTGACCCCTCCTCCAATGTTTGTATACCATCAACTCTGACCGTCACAAGCTTTGATACAATTCGACCCGTCATTTTTCATATAAACTACTGTCTGTAAATGAAGAAAACCAAGGACGTGGCCCAGGGGACCCAACTGATATTACATATACGGTGGCAGAACGGAGACCTCTAGTGCTGATGCCCCAGCATGTTCCGCACGCATGCAACCAGTTATGTGATGGGACTGCCCATACATGTACAATTAACATGTTCTCTCATGGCGCCATCCTGTGTATATAACTTCACGCTCATATTCCTCAAACAATAATTCGCAACGCCATTGAATCACATTATGTACCATTTCACATATGATTTCCGAACCCCTTTGTTTCCACTGGAAATCTGAGATGTTTAATAAGATTTCTCCATTGCGCTTTTTCACAAACCTGTGAAATTGTGTGAATAATGCGATTGGAAAGTTCCGATTTCTTTATTAAATATCGAAAATTTCACCTATTTTTGCAATATTATGATGACAAATGAGACATTCTCAAAAAATAACATGGCATTTCTCATAATTATGCGTGATACTGTAATATGCAGTAACTTTTTTATTCACCATTTCACAATTCTACATGAGAATCTATTTCGCGAATTCGCAACGCTTCCCGTGTAATTATAAAAGGTGGCATGTGTGCCAGAAGGTCCCGAAATTGAAGTGAAACTCAAACTCCCTGGGAAGGGGGAAGTAAGGCTATCGATTAAGGGACAGTGGGTATTAGAGGATCCCTCCGAGGTGAAAAAATACATAGAAGCTGTACTTCTCCAAGTGCCAAGGGAGGGAGGGACCGAGTTACAGGAGCCCACCGAGTTGGAGTCACTGACTATAAAGGATAGACTTCTACATATCATCAAAAACAATTTCAAATACGGATGGTTCCGGTCCTCCGACGTGAAAGAAGAATATGAACGGCAGTTTGGTGAGGAAATAAAGGCAAGCACTGTCGCAACTTACCTGGCAAGGTTCTACGAGGAGGGAATTCTCGATAGGAGGGGGGCCAGATTAAATAGAGAGTATAGACTTATTGAAAATGCCATTAAAAATATGTGACGGTTGATATGAAAAAGTTCAAAAACATATGTTACTATTTTCTACAAAGTCCGACCTAAAGGATAGAAGCGCTACAAAGGAGGTTATGACGCATGGCTAAGAGAAACGTTGAGGAGAAAAAGCAATTGGTGCTACAGGTTCTCAAGGAACGGGGGCCAATAACCAGAAATGAACTGTCAAAAATAACAGGAATCCCAAGAACCACACTGTACGACCTCCTCACAAAGCTGATACTTGAAGGCAAGGTCGAAAAATACGCACTCAGGGATGGAAGAAGAGGACGACCTAAAATCTACTACAGATTAGTACTCTCATAATTTTTCCCATTCTTTTCCTTGTTCGTAAAATCTCCTAAATTTTTTGTGATAAACCGTAAAAGTTCTCCACCATCGCAATTCTTCCTGATAATGTCCTCATCAAATAATCCGATAAAAGTGCAAAAGTCGACTTCATCGGCATACTTCTCAAAGAAACTCCTAACTCGTGCCGCAAACTCCGGTGGGACTGCAAACACGCTCCTATCAAGTTTTATATGCGGTATTCCGTCAAGAAGGCCACGTACGTGATATACTCTTTCAGTTACTGTTCCATCCTTCCTGCGCCTCACGTTCTTCACGTCGGCACCATAAAGTTCGCGGTAGAATTTTGTCTTTTTAACGGACCATCTTTTTAAATCCCTCGGGTCACTTGGCTTTGACGAAAAATGGAAGCAAAACACCACAAGTCGTATCATTCCAACCACCGGGTCCCCCGGGCCACCCCTATATTCCCGTTTATTACTTAAAAAGCAACGTATGACGACCCCACCCCTCTATTTCCACTGGAACACGTGTATAGACGATCTTTTGTTTGTTACTTTTGTAACAAAAGTCTATCAAAATTTCTTGAAAATTTCTTCATAATTTTTTAGTGTGAATTTTTTATTTGACCTATGAAAGAAATAATGGGGGGTTATATTATTATCCCTAATAAAGTAACAATACTTCTTTTGGAAACTTCCAGTGGAAGAAAAGGAGGGGGTCTCTTGTTACAAAATTAACAAGAACACTACTTCTTCGCATGAGAAATAAGGTCGATTTTCGTGATTATGCCAACGAGCTTCCCTTTGTCCATAACAAGTACTGCGGGGTGCCCACTTAGGATTAGTTCATAGACGGTATCTATGCTTGTAGATGGCGATACGAGCGGAAAGCACTCTTCCATGATTTCCTCCACCTTCATTTCGAATAACTCGTTCGGATCGTAATCGAGCAATTTCTTAAGTATCGTGGATTCCTGTATTCCGCCCACTGGGTATCCGTTCTCATCAACGACCGGTAACTGCGATATTGCATATTTTTCCATAAGTTCTACGGCTTTTTTCACGGTATCATTCTTTCTGACGGTAATAACTCCCTTATACATGACATCGCTGGCTTTTTTCTTTTCAAGGTTTTTCTTTTCGGCTTTTTTAATCGCCTCTATGATTTTTCTCAACGTTGAGAGCCTAGGATCCACGGATCCCTTTTCTATCCTAGCAATGAGTGACTGACTTACGCCTGCTAGTTTTGCCAATTCTGCTTGTGTTAATTTGACCATTCTTCTGAGTCTCTTTATATCCTCGGCGGTGGGAAGCTCCGGTATCTTGAATTCACTCATCGACACACGACTCCGTAGGATGGATCGTGTATATATTTTGCTAACAGGAGATGTTAATTTTTTGGGATGGCAAATCGGGAGGTATGCGGTTCGCTAGGTAGAAACTCCCTGATTGTTAATCGAGTCATGAAGTTTTTGACAGAGTATAAAGTATAAAGTCAGCATTTTCAGATCCTTTAAGGAGATTAAAAATGGGTCCCTTGGGCCACCTTTTATCGTGAGATATCGGTGTTGACATTAAACGGGAGTTGAGAGGATCGTCATGGGCTATTATGTTAAACGTAATATGAGGATATTTAAGAGATGGAAGAAATCTTGAGAGTGGAAGTGAATCATGTTCTGAAAACCGAATTGCAGTTAGTGGTGAGTAGCGGCATGAAGAGCAGCATTCTCGATAATCTATTCAAGCAGATACTGTCATCGCCATCTCTGTTCAAGAACCGGGACGCATTAAGGCCTAGTTATGTTCCTGATGAACTTCCTCATCGCGAGGAGCAGATAACAAAGTTGGGTGCGATCCTTGCCACTGCACTCAAGGGCGGGACGCCCTCAAACGCGTTCTTATACGGGAAGACGGGGACCGGAAAAACCGCTGTTGCACTTTATGTTCTCAAGTATTTAGAGAACGTATGTGACAAATTAGGTGTTTCAAAGCCCTTGACCGCATATATTAATTGTAGGATTGTGGATACGTGTTATAGGGTGTTGGCACGCCTCTGTGAAGAAGTTGGTGGGAAAGTTCCCTTCACCGGGTTACCCACCGACACGCTTTACGAGAAGTTCAAGGCTTACCTTGATAGAACATCAAATCTAATGATAATAGTTTTAGATGAGTTAGACAGATTGATAAAAAAGAATAAAGACATTGCAAATGACGTTTTGTACAATCTCACTAGGATAAACTCGCATCTTTCTCAGGCACGCGTTTGTGTGATCGGGATTTCGAATGACATGATGTTTAAGGATTATCTCGATCCTCGTGTTCTTAGTAGCTTAAGTGAGGAAGAAGTCTTCTTCCCCCCATATACTGCAGACGAATTAAGGGACATATTGTTGCAGAGGGTGAAAATAAGTTTTAATGATGGGGTCGTGGGAGATGACGTGATAAATCTCTGTGCAGCGCTCGCTGCGAGGGAGCATGGCGATGCTAGAAGAGCTTTAGATCTCCTGCGGGTTGCTGGGGAAATTGCGGAGAGGGAGGGAGCCAGTAAGGTTACGACGGATCATGTTTGGAGAGCTTTGAGGGAGATAGAGAGAGATACTGTGAGGGAGACCGTGCGCACGTTACCATTACAATCAAAGTTGGTTCTATTCAGCATTTATCTGCTTAAAAGGGCAAAGGTTGCGGAGGCGATAACAGGTCTCATATACGAAACGTATAAGGAAGTTTGTCAGTTCTTGAGAATAGATCCTGTGACGCAACGCAGGATGAGTGATCTTCTTAACGATTTGGACATGTTAGGGCTAATAAACGCAAGAGTTATAAGTAAGGGGCGGTACGGCAGGACCAAGAAGATAACATTGACGGTTCCGTTGGAGTTGATAAAGGAGGTCCTGAACGAGGACCCGTTTCTCAGAAAATTGAGTGATTTTAATTTACCATCCTCGGTTCTCAAAAGGTAATTTCGTGAACTTCCAATGTTTTTAGGTTTAGGAGATGTGCAACGCATGTGGATGGTGAGAATGGCAGTTTTCCGGGGTCGTTTTTTATCCAAGAACCGGAGCACACATATACCAGGTTCTTATAGCGGCCGGAGTCTGCGGAGTGTAGATGCCCTAAGTGTATGACATCGGGAACGTCTTCTAGTACGAAGATATCATCCTTATGGGGCAATACAGGAACTTTTTCGAGGTAGGGGGCCATGCATCGAGTTTTTATTAGATATTCGACAATTTGCGAGGGACGTGTGACGCCTGGTAACGATAATGCAACCTTCTCGAGTCCGATTGGATGGTATACAAAAATCTTCACTCCTAATAGCGAGATAAGTGTAGGGTTTCCAAACACATGCATATTATTTCTCAACTTCTCAATTTTCTGGATGAACTTATGGGGAATCTGTGGAAGTGTCGGGATGAGGCTATCGCTATCTCCAGGTATGATTATTATTCTTATCTCCGATGGTATCTGAGAGATAAGTTGTGAGAATCTTTCATAGGGAGTGTATGGGGAACTTGGTGAAAATTCTCCTACATCTCCCGCGATTATGATATATTTTATGTTAAGGGATTTGTGGTTGTGCGATATCCACCTTAACAACTTTTTGAACTGTTCCTCAGCAAAATTCGGGTTTCCTACATGTATATCAGAAATCAGCACTGCAAACACTGTGGAAGGTGGTTTAAGTGATTGACGTTTTTCGAAGTCTTCTGGTGGCAGATTTACTTCTTTTACAATTATGGTATCTGGACTTTCAACTTCCCCTTTAACATAAATGACAATATCTGGCACCGGAAATATGGTCATATTCTTCAGATCAGCGATTGCTAGAACCGCACCGGACTCGTCCTCCAACATCATTGTTACTTTCTCATCCTCGCGATTGACACCCGTAATCATTGCTACCAATGAAACAACTTCTCCTTTTTTGAACTTCTTAGCCTCTGCAATACTTACGTGCTCGTATTGCTGCGTGAATATGGACTTTAACTTCTCATATCTCGACTTCAGGTAATTTACACGTGCGTTCATATTTGTTCCCATAAAGGAGTCCCAAGATGGCTGGCGTAATATCGAAAACTCTTCAATGGTGATCTCCTCACGTTCCGGAAACTCTTTTTCCGGCGGGTGTATGATATTGCTCAGATGGGGTACATCAACGACTATTGGCAACTCTTTCATTTCTTTTAGTTTTTCGAGAAGAGTGTTGAGAGCGCCTTCGGGATTATCGGTCTTAATAAGCAGATCGAGAGCCTCTGGAGTTATGTGCAATCCCTCTTTTAGGAGTCTTTTCACTATTTTAAGAGCAATATTATTCTCACTCAATGCGCTCATCACTCCTACGGGGTATTATTATTACTCCCTCCATCGGATCTCCAACCTCTGTGGTCAGCCCCCGAATGTAAAGTTCTGCAGTTATTGCCGCAAGTATAGCGTCTACCTCATGCATTGACAGGCTTTTTCTCCTTACGTCCCCGTTGTAGCCCAATTTCGTAATGGCATCTTGGATAACCATAGGATCTTTTCTTGGGGGCAGTCCGAGTATTTTTCGTGTTGATGTAGGATGAACCTCTATGACTTTTAAGCCGTGTGATCTGAGGATGCGTGCTATTCTAATACCTCGGTATGTCAGCATTCTCATGTGCGGAAAAAGCGGTGGCAGCACTGGGAGCCCGAATCTATGCATCTCCCTATCGGCTCTGCGCATTTTACCAGAGGTCGGTAGCGAAAGTGGGGCATCTATTGCAACCACGAGAGGATGAGCATCTAGTGTTTCCCTTATTATTTCATCGTCCGAAAATAATTTCTTAACGGTAAGCGTTCTTCCATCTAGTAAGGCCCACCCGGTTTCTCTTCTCTCAGATCCTGCGAGATCCACGCCTACAACTCTGATGCGCTGGCACTTCACGCTGGTCACCAAAACTATATAGTTAGTTACAATTTTTATCTGCATGAAGGTATTAATATAGACTTTATATTTGTTGAATTATTACCGAACCATTACCAAAGATATGAGCAAGTCTTTAAATTTTCATCGCGAATTTTATAGTGGTGGTTCGAGTATGGAAGTAAGGAAGTTGCAGAAGACAGGCGGGAGCACGTACCTGATATCATTACCGAAAGAATGGGTCGAGCGCATGGGGCTAAAGCAGGGCGATCCCATAGCGATATTTGTGACAAAGGACGGATCTTTGTTACTTGATCCGAGGCATGAGAGGGAGGCGGAGCGGAGCGTTGCAACGATAAACATCGATGCAAAGGATCTTTTCCGGGAGATAGTTGCCAAATATTTGCTTGGATACGACATCATACAGTTGGTGGCTAAAGACAGAATAACTTATGAGCAACGGATGAAGGTGAAGGCAACCGTGCAGAAACTCGTAGGGGTTGAAATAGTTGATGAGGATTCCAAAAAAATAACACTTCAGTGTCTACTATCGCCCGTGGCGCTCCCAGTGAAGAAGTCTCTTAAGAGAATTTATATGATGGCGTCTAGGATGCATATGGATGCTGTGGACGCCTTTCTTAATCAAGATGAGGAACTTGCCAAGAACGTTATAAATAGAGACGATGAGGTTGACAGGCTCTACTTCTTGCTGGTGCGGCAATTGAGAGTGGCCGTTATGGACCCTCACGTTGCGCGGAAGCTCAATTTATCACCTCTTGAATGTCTTGACTATCGTCTTGCAGTGAAAATAATCGAGTCTCTTGCGGACTGTGCCGTTGAAATATGTGAGCGGGCAATTGAGGCGCCGGCGATGCTATCCACCGATATTAGGGACAAAATAAGGATGTTAAGCAATAGTGCCTACGAGATGCACAAGACGGCGTTTGATGCCTTTTACAATCGGGACAAACAACTAGCAGATACGATAATAGAGAAGAAGCAGAAATTTTACCGTTTGCTTGAGGATGCGAGTGCTACAGCCTTGAAAAACGGGAGGGATATTGTCGTTATAAATTCCGTCATAAATACACTTAAGAAGATGGGAGATTATGGCGAAGACCTTGCCGACCTCGTTGTGTTGTGATTTTCAATATTCTTCTCACACGGTTTTTGAAGATAGTACTTCTGAAACTTTCTGAGGAATGGACATTTATGGTCTATTCCCTCATTCACACCACCTCCCACCCTGCGGCGAAACGCACACCGGCGGGCGACCGAAATACGGTACGGCGGGCGCAACCCTAAGCAATACCATGCAGATCCTGAACATCAGCCGGGGGCGGGCCCTATCAACCACAAACTCGAAGAAGTGCAAAACAAGCGCTCCGAGAAAGCACGTGTAGCTCGCCGGGGCTGAATCGCATCGCGAAATAAGGTAAACGTATGAAAGATAAATGACCGCGGAAACAAGCAACAAAAACCATCTAAGCGCGACGCTGCGTGAGCACGTCCGCGCCCTCCGCGCCTTCACCATCTGATTGCACGTCTCAACGCCCCACCTCCGCCAGTACTCCAATGCATTGCCCAACGACATGCCGCGACACACTACCACAATCCGCCTCCCACCGCGCCAGTAAACAACGAGATCAACTCTAATCTGCCTCCCCCCATCGCCCGCGCTCACAACGTACGGAACAACGTGCGGACCGTCGCCGCTCAGCCCCTCCAGAACCCTCCTTATACCCGCCGTCCTCCTAGCGGCGATCGCAAACGGGATGTTCCTTCTCGCGAGAACCTCCATGACCTCCACCGAGAAAAAGCCACAATCCATGTAGCCCCCCTCGACCTCAAGCCTCAGCTTCTCGATGTCACGAAGCACCGCCTC
>Ga0190367_1000378_pt1 | contig 33121 bp, 35 predicted proteins | sample 4872181011_MG_FD_171838 | JGI IMG/M metagenome (GOLD analysis project Ga0190367, IMG submission 171838) | Hydrothermal vent microbial mat bacterial communities from Southern Trench, Guaymas Basin, Mexico - 4872-18-10-11_MG | ecosystem: Environmental > Aquatic > Marine > Hydrothermal vents >...
CAGTGTAGATGTAGTATTTTCATACCATACTCTTGAACACATAGAAAACTATCTTCATGTCCTTTCTGAGATATACAGAGTCCTGAAACACAGAGGAAAGCTTTTTTTAGGACTTCCTTATGTTTCTTCCACGAGATACCACCTCGTAAATCCATATCATCATCACAACTTTAATGAATACTCATTTGACTTTTTTGATCCAGAAAAGCTTAAGGGTTCTGCTGGTGAGAAAAACCAGATCTTCTTTAAAAAAGTCTTCTGTAAATTTCACTATGTTGGCATCTTCAAGTATCTTCCACCTCTTATAAAAGACTGGTGCAGAATGCATCTTCTGAATGTTGTAAGGAAGATGGACATAGGGCTTATTGCCATAAAGGATCTGAATGATCAGCCTGTTATAACAAGAAGGTTGAAAAAACAGATGGAAAAAGAGTTCAAAACATATCTGAAGCTAAGAAGGAAGTATAAAAATTGAAACTTCTTTTTTACATAGAACACTTCAGAAACATAGGAGGAGCAGAAAATCTTGCAATTTCTGTTTGTAAAGAGCTAAAAAAAAGGGGATACAGGATAAGTGTTGTTTCAAAGGATGGAGAGGATTTAGAAGGAATAAGGATTTACAGGAACTTTTCTGAGATAAAGGAGATTATAAAAAAGGAAAGACCTGATGTTACATTTGACTGGGGTCTTTTTGAAAGAGCAGATATTTCAAGGCTTGGAGGAAGTATCCACAGGATATTTCTTCGTTATAGCCTTTATTCATATCCCATTTTACTTAGACCTGTTAAATGGCTCTACTACAGGCTTAGCAAAAAGCATCAAGAAAAGATAAGGCATCAGGAATATGTCCTTTCAAAAACTGATACCCTGTTCATCTGTCCTTCACATTTCGTAAAAAAACACGCTTTAGAGTATGGAATTCCAGAAAGAAATCTAAGGGTCATCTATAATGGAGTGGATCTGGAAAGATTTTTTCCTTGTGAGGAGAAAAGAAAGAATTCTGAGAAGGAAAGATGGGGATTAAAGGATAAGACGGTCTTTGTTTTTGTAGCACATAATTTGAGGTTAAAAAACATAGGCTTGCTGAAAGCAGTCTTTGACGATCTTTACAGGAAATATCCAGAGATAAGACTTCTTGTTGTTGGAAAAAGAAAGCCTTCTTTCAGAAGACCATACCTTATGTGGACTGGCTTTATGAAAGACATAAGAAAAGTATATACTGTAGCAGATGTGCTTTTGCATCCAAGCTATTTTGACACATTTGGATCAGTTGTTATAGAAGCAATGGCATCAGGAATCCCTGTTCTTGTAAGTGAGTTTTGTGGTGCTTCAGAGATTGTTGAAGATGGAGGAAAGGTCCTTCCTGTTGTGGGAAGAGGTGTAAAAGATGTGTGGAAGGATGAGATAGAAAGGATTATGGATAAAGATGAAAGAAGGATTATTTCAGAGAATGCAAGAAGGATTGCAAAAAAGTATGACTTAATTTCTTATGTTGACAAAATAGAGGGGCTTTTTAAGTGAAAATCCTCATATGCGGATATAACCTTTATGGATATCTTGATTCAATTGCTTATGGATTCAGAAGGAATGGATGTCAGGTAAAGGTGTTTTCTCATCCAAATGTGAGTATAAGGAAGCTCAAAAAAGGAAGTATCATCAAAAAAGCTATAGCAAGGTTCAGGCTGAAAAGGATAAATGATGCTTTGAAAAATGAAGCCTTAAATTTCAGACCTGATCTTTTTCTGTCAATAAATGGAAGTTCAATCCTTTATGAAACAGCACTTTTTCTTTCTGAAAGATTCTTTACTGCAATCTGGCTTGTAGATTCCTTAGAAAGGGTTGCAACAGAAAAAAGGACGATAGAATTATTCAGGAAGGTTTTTGTCTTTGAACCAGAAGACAGAAACTACATAAAAGATGCAGAATATCTTCCGTATGGATTTGACGAAAGAATATACTTCAGAAAAGACTTAAGGAAAGTGTATGATGTGACATTTGTTGGAGCTGGACATGCTGAAAGGTATGAACCACTTGACTGTATTGCAAGGGAGTGTAAAAAAAGAGGAATAGGATTTTTTGTTTTTGGTCCATTTTCTAAGTTCAGAAAAGAAGGTTCATACAGGAAAAGATTCCCTTATCTTTATTCAGCTATTCAGCATAACGGAAGGCTTGCTCCAGAAAGGATATGTGATATATACAATATGAGCTGGATAAACATAAACATCCATCATCCACAGTCAAAGAAAGGGGTAAATCCAAGAGTATTTGAGATATTAGGGTCTGGATCATTTCAGATTACTGACGAAAAAGAGACTATAAAAGAGATGTTTAGGATTGGTGAAGAGATAGAGACATACTCAGATGTGAAAGATCTTATGAAAAAGGTTTCTTATTATCTTGATAAAAAAGAGAGGATAGAAGAGATTTCAAAAAACGGGATGAAAAGAGCTATTTCAGAACACACATTCTTTCACAGGACAAAAACACTCCTTGAAAGATTGTGATGGATACAAGGATTTCTGAAGTTACAGGAGAAAAGATTGATATTGAAAGGAGAAAGCTAAAAGAGGCTTGTAAACAGTTTGAAGCAATATTCATAGAATACATGCTTAAGACAATGAGGAAAACAGTTCAGAAATCAGATCTCTTTAAAAGAGAGTTTGCAGAAGAGATATACAGTTCAATATTAGACCAAAAGATAGCAGAAAAGGTTGCTGATTCTAAAGGATTAGGTCTTGCAGAGCTTTTGTATAAGGAACTTGAAAAATGGCTTCCTTCATGTGAACAAAAAGGAAAAAAAGACGATATTGAAAAAAAAAGATAAAGGGGTGAGATCATGAAGATTTCAAAGATTGGAACAGGAGGTGTATATAACATAGATCAGGTGAAAAACAAGCCAGAAGTAAAAAGAAGTCAGTATGAGAAGAAGGCAGGGGAACAGGTAAGGATATCCGTTAAAGGGGAGATTGAAAGATACAAGGAAATGATAAGGAGGATTCCTGAGGTAAGAGAAGAGAAGGTAAGGCAGATAAGAGAGGCTATACTTCAGGGAAACTATAGGATAGAACCAGAAAAGGTTAGCAGAAGAATGATAGAAGACTTCATCTTAGGAGCAAAGTAATATGCTTACAGGACTTTTTGACATAGCCCTGAACGGAATAAAAGTTGCACAGATAGGTCTGGAAGTTACTGGAAATAATGTGGCAAATGTTGAAACACCTGGTTTTACGAGAAGAACACCCGTTATAGACCAGCTTGTTCATTACAAGGGAGCAACTGTAAGGTTTATCAAAAGAGAATACAGCATATTTGTTGCTGATTCATTACAAGATGCCCTTTCTCCTTTGGGATACTATGAAGTAAAAGATCAGCTCCTTACTGAATTAGAAAGTATATTTAACGAGATATCTTCTGGTGGAATAAAAGAAGCCCTTAGCCAATTCTGGAACTCCTGGGAGATGCTTGCAGATGATCCTGCTTCTCTTTCTATAAGAGAAGTCCTGCTTCAGAATGCTAAAGTTCTGACAGAAAACTTTCACCTGAAAAAAGAACAGCTCCTTAACCTGAGAAGCTATATAAAGCCAGAGATAGAAAGTCTTGTAGAGGAAGTGAACAATCTTATTGAAAGACTTTCTGATCTGAATGTCAAAATAAGATTTGGTTCTGTTGCAAAGAAGGACATAAATGATCTCCTTGATGAAAAAGACAGAATTATCAGGAAACTTTCAGAATACATAGGAGCAAGTTCTATAAGGGACAAAAATGATCAGACTATCTTGATCCTTGCAGGACAGGTTCTTGTTACAGGAGGAGAATCGTTTAAGTTGAGTGTAAGGACAGATGAGAAAGGAAACATAAGGATAATGTGGAATGGAGAGATTGACATAACAGAGAGGATAATGTCCCTGAAGAAAGGGAAATTGAGTGCTTATTTAGAAGTAAGAGATGAGATATTGCCTGAATATATTCAGAAGATTGATGATCTGGCAAGATATCTTGCTGAAAAGATAAACGAAAAACACAAATCAGGATATGACCTTTATGGAAACCTGGGAGAAGATTTCTTTTTATTTGATCCAACAAATCCAGCAGGGACCATAGCTTTAAACATAACTGATCCAAAAAAGATAGCTGCTTCTGATTCTTCAGATTCCCTTCCGTCAAATAACAAAAATGCACTTGCTATAGCTAATCTGAAAGACGAAAAGATTCCTGAGCTTTCTGATTATACATTTAACGAGTTTTACAATAACATAGTTGTTACAATAGGAAATATCGTCAAAAATAACAGATCTTTTCTAAAACTTCAGTCTCAGACAGTTGAAAGCATAATGAAGGAGTTTGAGTCTATATCAGGAGTGAATCTGGATGAAGAAGCAGCAAATACATTGAAATTCCAATATCTGTATACTGCTTCTGCTAAGCTTATAACAGTTGCTGACAGGATAACAGAGACGATAATAAACATGGGAGCATAAGATGAGGATAACGCAACAGATATTGCACAGGAGCTTTTTGAGGAATCTGGAAAGGATTGAAGAAAACATAAACAGAGTATTTGAAGAAGTGGCATCTGGAAAGAAGATAACAAGACCTTCAGATGATCCTGTTTCAGCTGTAAGAATAATGGATATGAAGGATGAGCTTTCGGTAAATGAGCAGTGTGAAAAAAATATAGAATTTGCTATATCATGGCTTAATGTTACGGAGACAGCAATAAACAGCTTAGAAAACCTCGTAAATAGACTTGAAGAGATTGCTATATCCATGGGAAGTGATAATGCGTCTGAATATGCGAGAAAGGCATCAGCAGAAGAGGTAAGGAGATTAAAAGAACAGGCTTTTATGATAGCAAATACAAAATTCAGGGGATATTACATATTTTCAGGAGAAAAAACAGATACTCCTCCTGTATCCTTATCAGACGGAGAGTATAATTATCAGGGAGGAGATCCTTTGAGTATAAATTTAAAAGGAGAAGAATTTACTTATAGCCTTACTGCTTCAGAGATCTTTTTTACTTCAGACGATAACATATTTAAACTGATGGATGATCTTGCTGCTGCTTTAGAAGACAATGACTCAGATGCAATCAGGGACTGTACAGGGAGGATTCAAAAGATATTTCTTCAGATAAACTTGAAGCATACAAGTATTGGTTCCAGGACAAATACACTTGAGAATGTAAAAAATAGGCTTTATGATAGGCGTATAGAGATAAGTAAGATAATCTCTCAGAAAGAAGATTTAGATATGGCAGAGGCTATTCCTAAGCTATATATTTACCAGACAAGCTATCAAGCCCTTTTACATTCATTTGCAAAGATCACATCAGTAAGGCTTTTTGACATTATAACATGATAAGGTTTGGGCTTATAGGAGCAAATAGAAACTATATTTCTCTGTTTAAAGAAATACAAGATCTTGAGATCTTTAAACTCTGTCTTATATTTGAACCAGATCCTGACAGAGAACTTTTGGAATTTGCTGAAAAAAATGGAATACCTGTTACAGATAATCTGAAAGACATATTCAAACATGACCTGAGGCTTCTTGTAGATACAACAGGAAAAAAGGATCTTATCTATAAGATCATTGAGATAAAACCAGAATATGTGTCTGTTATTGATCTTTCTATATTTTACCTATTCTTAGACAGCATAAGACAAAAGCTTCACATGGAAAAAAGACTCACACTTGCTCAGAGATATGAGACAATAGGAACTCTGGTCTCTGGAATCTCTCATGAATTTAACAACATCCTCATGATAATAATGGGACATGCTCAGCTTGCAAGTATAAATGCTCCTCCTGAAATAGCACCTCACATAGAAGGAATAATAAACTCCTGTAAAAGGGCAAGCAGGCTTATAGAACAGCTTGCAAGCTTTAGCAGGCAATATGGTGTAGAAAAAAGGATAGTAAATATAGTTCCACTGATAAAAGAGACAGTAAAATTTATCAAATCTGCATTACCAGAAAATATAGACATAAAACTTGAAATAGAACCGAATATTCCTGAAATAGTAGCTGATCTTACTCAGATAAGACAGATGCTTCTCAATCTTGCTTCAAACTCTCAGGAAGCAATGCCATCCGGAGGTCAGATCTATATAAAACTTTCTACGAGGTATCTTGATGAAGATTTCTGTAAGCGTTATCCATTTGTAACTCCAGGAAATTATCTCTGGATTTTGTTTAAAGATACAGGAATTGGAATACCAAAAGAATATCTTCCTCGTATATTTGAACCTTTCTTTACCACAAAAGAGCTTGGAAGAGGCTTGGGACTTTCTTCTGTATATGGGATAGTAAAACAGCATAATGGTTACATTCTCGTGGAAAGTGAATATGGTAAAGGAACAGAGTTTAACATATATTTTCCAGCAGCAGGACAAAAAAAGAAGGAAGATAAGGGAGATTCTACAGGAGGAAAGATCCTTATAGCAGAAGATGAAAAGGAGCTTTTAGAGGTGACTTCAAAGTTTCTGGATAAGCTGGGATATAAAGTATTAAAAGCAAATACAGGAAAGGAGGCTATAAAGTATATTGAAGAAGAAGGAGAGGATATAGAAGTTGTAATAACAGATCATATACTTCCAGACATGTTTGGATATGTTATAGTCCATAAAGCAAAATTTAAGAATCCTAAGGTCAAGTCAATCCTGCTTACAGGATATAACAAAGAAGATGCTATTCTTGATAAAGATATGTTTGATGTGATAGCTCACAAACCTATCTCCATGACAGAGCTTTCTAAAAAGCTCGTTCTTTTGCTTAACAAATAAGGTCACTTCTTCTTTAAAAGCTCTATTATCTGTTTGTTTTGTTTTATAAGGATCAGGTTTGTTTTTAGCTGAAGTTTCAAAAGTTCTATAAGTTCTTTTATGAGCTGTTTTTCTGTTTCTGTAGAATATACCTTATAGTCCTTCTGAGCAAGATCTTCACAGTATTCCAGAAACTCCTTATCTACCCAGATGTGTATCTTCTTAGGTATGTATTCGTTTGAAAAGCAGTTTCCTGCAAAAAAGAGCATAAGTATGACAGCCAAAAATTTCTTCATCTTTCTCCTCCTTTTATCTTTTTTATCATCTCCTTAAGCCTTCTTTTTTGAAATTCAGTAAGATCCAGAAATCTTAATCCGACAAAAAGTTTCCCTTCCCTGTCAAATCTTCTCACAACCTCTGCCTTCACACCTCTTACAACATCATCCTTAAAGAGGATGTCCAGATTCAGTTCTTTTTGAAGTTTAAACCTGATTGGATTTAAAAGATCTTTACTACAAGAAAGTCTTATTCCTCCCTCTGATATGTCTTCTACCTTATACCTGTCTTCTCCTATGTTTACATAAACAGGAAGATCCTTGCATGAAAGTCTTTCATACTTTCTTAATGATGTCTGATATATTTTCTTTTCTTCTGGAATAAGAAAGATGGAATCAAGAAGTATTGATTCTCTTATTGGATAGATCCCTATTTTATCTATTATTGCTGGAAAGAAAAATCTCTTAGCTCCTTCTTTAAGCCTTACGACAAAACTTGCTTCTATCCTTTTTCCTATCATGTCTTTTGCCAGAGGAGGATCTGTTTGTGAGACAACAACAGTATCTTTTTCTTTCAGTATGTCATATATCTCTGCCTTCCTTATCTCTGTAACCTCACCCTTCCTTATTATAAGATCCAGGTCTTCCAGCATGTTAATTATCTCGTAAAACAGGTCTTTTTTAGTTTCTTGCATTATTAAAAATGTGCAGAAAGATAATTATACCTAAAAGAACACCAAGGATATCTGCAAAAAAGTCTAAGAAGCTCATCTGTCTTCCTGGAATAATTCCCTGTATAAGCTCACTTATAATTCCATAAGATCCTGAAATACAGAATGAAGACACTATCCTTAATTTTTTTCCTTCAACTGGATGAAAAGACCTGCATATGAACAGAGAAAGAACAGAGAATGCTATTATGTGTTCTGCTTTATCTTGCCAATAAAAAAGAGATGGCTGTTTTAAGGAAGGAGAAAGCATAGAGAAGTTGAGTATAAAAAACCAGAGAAAGGCAAGTAATCTATTTATTCTGTAATCATCAAAAATCTTTCTCACAAAAACTCCTCAAAGAAGAGGAAACCATTGTTTTTCAATATTCCTGAAATTCTCCTTAACTTCTTCCCTTCCTATAATCATATCTCCATGACCTGGCATAACATACCATACATCAAGCTCTGATATCTTCTTTATACTCTCTTTTAGCTTTTTGCTATCTCCTCCAGGAAGATCAGTCCTTCCTATTCCTTCTTCAAATATACAGTCTCCTGTAAAAAGGACCTTTCTTTCAGGCCAAAATATACAGATAGATCCAGGAGAATGTCCAGGAGTATGAATTATCTGAAATCTTTTATCTTCTACTATAAGTTCTCCTTCCTGAAATAGGATGTGAGGTGGAAACTTTTCTGAACCAAATACTCCATATCCCATTCCCTTTTTTATAAACTCCCATTCTTCCCTGTGCATGGCATAAATAGCAGGTTGATCCTTAAAAAGTTCAATAGCTTCCATGTGATCTAAGTGTCCATGTGTTAAAATGACGAGATCTATGTCTGAGATAGAAAGGGAAAGTTTTTCTAAATGTTCTTTTACATGGCTGAAAAGATGACTGTGTCCTGGATCTATGAGTATGTTCTTTTTTCCTGTAATGAGATAGCTGTTTGAATTGTTTTCTGAAATGTCTGTCCAAAAGAATGCATATAGATCGTCCATCACTCTCATATCTCTTCTCCTTCTTATGGTCTTTCTTCAAGGATTACATCTACCTCCATAGGATTTCCTTCACGATATATCCTTAAACTTACCCTTTGTCCAACCTTCATCTTCCTTATTACCTTCCTCAATGTCTTTACATCAGGTATTTCATACTCATTTATTGCTGTTATTACATCCCCTCCAGCAAGAAATCTTATTCCATTTACAACTACTTCCCTGTTTCCACCTCTAAGTCCAGCCTGATAAGCTGGTCCTCCTTTTATTACCCTTACAATTAAGACACCATTTTCTGTTCCAAGTCCAAGAACTCTGCTTATCTCTGGAGTAACAGTTATTCCTGAAATACCAAGCCATGGTCTTATGACCTTTCCTTTTGTTATAAGCTGTGTTGCTATCTCTTTTGCCTTATTTATAGGTATTGCAAAACCTATTCCCTGATAACCTCCAGAAAGTGTATATATAGCAGTATTTATCCCTATTACTTCTCCATTTGAATTCAGAAGAGGACCTCCAGAATTTCCAGGATTTATAGCTGCATCTGTCTGTATTAGTCCTTCAAGCCTTATTCCATTTTCAAGGACGATGTCTCTGTTAAGTGCACTTATTACTCCTGTTGTAAGTGTATGGGAAAGACCAAAAGGATTTCCAATAGCTATTACCTTCTGTCCACATCTCAGATTGTCAGAATCTCCAAGTTCTGCAACAGCTTCTACATATTCTGGAGGAATCTTTATAACAGCAATATCAGTCTCTGGATCTTTTCCTATAAGCTTTGCCCTTACTCTTTTACCATTTGCAAGTGTTACCATTATCTTTTGTGCTTTTTCAACTACATGACTGTTTGTAAGTATATATCCATTGTGATCTATTATGACACCAGATCCCTGACCTTTTTTTGGAACTATCTGAAGCCAGAAATTTATACTCAAAGTAGTTGTTACGATGTTTACGACAGCAGGCTTTACCTTCTCAAATACTTTTATGTTTATCTCCTCATCAGGAGAAATGATAATGGGTCTTGGTTTTCTCTTTTTGTTAAAATCAAGCTCTTCTTCAAGAGGTCTTTGAGGAAAGAAAAAAAGAAAGATCTCCCTTCTTTTTGTCCAGGCTGAGATAGAGATAAGCAGAAGGATGAGAAATATCAGTTTGGATCTTTTAAAGTTCATAAAAATACTGTAATTTTATAATAAAAAAGTGTCAACCTTGAATTATGTGTCTTATAGTCATTGCATATAAGGTTCATCCAAGATACAAGCTTATTATTGCAGCAAACAGGGATGAGTATTATGAAAGACCATCAGAATCTTTGAATTTCTGGAAAGAAAATCCGGATATCATCGGAGGAAGAGATCTTAAGTGTTTTGGGACATGGCTTGGTATTACAAGAAAAGGTCGTTTTTCTGCTGTGACGAATTTCAGGGATCCAAAGGCTTTTAAAGAAGGAAGACCTTCAAGAGGACTTCTTGTAAAAGAATATCTTGAGTCTGATGTCCCTCCAAGAAGGTATCTTGAGATGGTAAAAAAGAAGGCAAAGGATTATAATCCTTTTAATCTTATTGTAGGAGACAGAAGTGAGATATGGTATTACTCAAACAGGGCAGATCTAAAAAGACTTTATCCTGGAATATATGGCTTAAGCAATCATCTTATTGATACACCCTGGCCAAAAGTAAAAAAAGCAAAAGAAAAGATGAAGGAGATAATAAATAAAAGGAGAATTGATGTAGAAGACATGTTCTCATTTCTCAAAGACAGATCATTTCCTCCAGACAGCGAACTTCCTGATACTGGTGTAGGTTATGAAAAAGAAAAGATGTTGTCTCCTATATTTATTCAGAGTCCTGATTATGGGACAAGGTCTTCTTCTGTCATACTTTTTGAAGAGGATGTAGTTCACTTTTTTGAACTGAATTATCTCCCTTCTCCTTCTGGAATAGAAGAGAAACTTATAGAATTTCACATATTCCTTAACTGATTATCTTACGATCACTACGGGACAGTGTGCGTGAAGAACGACCTTTTCCGCTACACTTCCAAGAAGCATCCTCTTTAGTGTGCTCATTCCACGAGTTCCAACAACAATGTAATCATAGTTTTCTTCTTCTCCAATTCTTACAATCTCTTCTGCAACAGGACCTACTGCTATCTTTGTCTGTATGTCTTTTGCACCATATTGCTCTGCAAGCTTTTTCAGTTCATCTAAGAGGGCTTGAGCTTTTTTTGCCTTTTGCTGATGTGCCCATGTATCAGGTATTTCTCTGTAGCTTTTTGTATCTTCTATTACATGAAGAAGGGTAAGTTTTACTCCTGTTTTCTTTGAAAACTTTGCACTCTGAATAACAGCCTTTTTTGAATACTCTGATGGATCAACAGCTACTAATGCCCTGACTTCCTGACTCATACACCTCCTCCTTTATTTTGTCTTAAAATAAAAAGTTCACATTTTCATAAAATTGTCAATAAGTTTTTCAATTTTTTATTGAAATTTGTCTGTTTACTGATTATATAAGTAGTCACAGTTTGCTGGAGAAAGGAAATGAAGATCTTGATGAAGAAGAAACAGATAGAAGAAAAGATAAGTCAGATTGTAGAAGAAATCCTAAAAGAGGATCTTGAGGATATGGTCCTTATAGGAATAAGGACAGGTGGTGCTTTTCTTGCACAAAGGATAAAAGAGAAGATAAAGCAGAGGACAGGAAAAGAGCTTCCAATAGGAATTCTGGACATCACACTTTACAGAGATGACTGGACAAGAATAGCTCCTGCTCCTGTTGTGAAAAAGACAGAAATTCCTTTTCCTGTAGACGAAAAAACAGTTATCCTTATAGATGATGTCCTTTTTACAGGAAGGACAGTAAGGGCAGCAATGGACGCAATACTTGATTATGGAAGACCAAAAAAGATAAGACTGGCTGTTCTTATAGATAGAGGAAAAGAACAGAGGGAACTTCCAATCTGTGCTGATTATGTAGGAGAGACTGTAAAGATACTAGCAGATGAAACAATAAGTGTCTATTTTGAAGAACAGGGAAAAGAGGATATCGTTATAGTAGAAAAAAGAGGTGAAAGATGAGCAAGAAAAGCATAGAAAGACTTACAGAAAAGGAAAAGAAGGTCCTTGAAGATCTTCTGAAAAAGGCAGAATCTGGTTTGAGTGAAAAGCTGCTTGAAGGTATTTCTGCTGTATTATGTGCAGCTTTTATTGAGTCCTTGAGTAAAAAATTACTTGAAGATCCAAATCTTTTACCTTTTTTAAAAAGCATAAAAGAAAGGTTTCCAGAAGATAAAAACATAAAAAAGGCATTAAAAAGGATAAGCTATAAGCTAAGGCTAAAAGGGATAGACACAAGTCAGATAGAAGAAAAAGAGGAAGGTTTTGTTTTTAAACTGCCAGAAAGGGGAAAAAACAGGGTGTATATAGGACCTATTGTTGGACCTTCCTGGAGAAGGCAGATCCTTTTTGAGCTTTATACAGGAAGCATAGGAGTTGATATGGGGGTAGGGATAATATCTGACATAGAAGGAGTTTCTGATTTTGCTTATACTCGTCTTGGAAAAAAAAGGTTTAAGGCTCTTAAAGAAGAGATTGTAAAGATAGCTGAACAGTCAGGAGAAAAGTTTGTAGAAACAACACTTCCTCATGGAAGAAAGCTTTTTGAAGAAGCTTGCAGTATATCTGTTTCGGATGATGCAAAAGGAGTTGAGGAACTTAAAGATTGGCTTTTAAATAATGTCCCTCCTTTAGAAAGACATCCTCTTGAGGAGCTTATCTCTAAAAAAGGATTGTCTGTTAAAAACATATCTAAACAAGAGATAGATGAGCTTTTTTCAAATGAGATTATAAGAACCTGGAAGATAGAAAACAGTGAAATGAAAATGTATTCAGAGGAGCTAAAAAAGATAGAAGAAAGTCCTATAATAGTAAGTGATTATACAAAGAAGGAAAGGATAAAAGAGCTTAGGGACAAATACAGAAAAAAGCTCTTTCCAGAAGATCTTTTTATAAAAAGATTCAACGAGATGGCATATTACTTCCTTTTAGCAGAAGAAGAAAAGACGGGTATCTTGTGTCTTAAGGCAGCAAATTCACTTAAAGATCCGGATCTGTATGTCATGATAACAGATAAGCTTTTTGAGATCTCAGAAGAAAGGAGAGGATAACATGCTGAAGACCATATCAGTAAGGACAAGCAGAAGGATGGAGACTGTTGATATAACAGAATTAATTCAGGAGGAAGTGTCAAGATCAGGAATAGATGAAGGGATATGTATCTGTTATGTTCCACATACAACAGCAGGAATAATCATAAATGAAGGAGCAGATCCAGCAGTATGTGAAGACATACTGGATAAGCTTGAACAGGTTATACCAAGAAGAGGAAGTTACAAGCATCTTGAAGGAAATGCAGACAGCCATATAAAATCAGCTATTGTTGGAAGTTCTGTAACCGTTATAATAGAAAGAGGAAGGCTTCTTCTTGGAACATGGCAGAAGATATTTTTCTGTGAATTTGATGGTCCAAGGACAAGAAAGGTTTATGTAAAGCTGATAAAAGGATGATGGAAAGGTATAAAGAAGCAGGAGTGGATATAGATAAGGCAAAAAGTCTTGTGGATCTTATAAGACCAATTGTAAACAGGACATTTAAACCAGGAGTAATAACGGATATAGGAGGATTTTCTGGACTGTTTTCTCTCAGAAACATCATTCAGGGAATGGAAGAACCAGTTCTCGTAAGTTCTACAGATGGAGTTGGAACAAAGCTGAAAATAGCATTTATGATGGACAAACACGACAGTGTTGGGATAGATCTTGTTGCAATGTGTGTAAATGACATAATTGTTCAGGGAGCAACTCCCCTTTTTATGCTTGACTATATTGCAATGGGAAAGCTTGATCTTGATAAAGTAAAGGAGATAATAAGTGGAATATGCAGAGGATGTCAGATTGCAGGCTGTTCACTTATTGGAGGAGAGACAGCAGAAATGCCTTCATTTTACAAAGAAGGAGAATATGATCTCGTTGGATTTGTTGTGGGAATAGTTGATAACAAAGAAATACTTGATGGATCTGAGATATCTTTTGGGAATCAGCTCATAGGAATAAGATCAAGTGGTCTTCACAGCAATGGCTATTCTCTTGTAAGAAAGATATTTTTTGAAGAAAAAAAGATGAAGATTGATGAATACATTCCAGAACTTGGAAGGACTCTTGGAGAAGAGCTTCTTGAACCAACAAAGATATATGTAAAGATCATAGAAAATCTGAAGAAGGAATTTAAGATTTACGGAATAGCTCATATTACAGGAGGTGGCTTTACTGAAAACATCCCAAGGATACTTCCAAAAAGGTGTAAAGCAGTGATAGATAAAAGTTCATGGGAACCTCATCCTATATTTGAGCTTATAAAGAAGCTGGGAAATGTATCTGAAACTGAGATGATGAGGGTATTTAACAATGGAATAGGTATGGTGCTTGTAGTAAACAGGGATGATACAGAGGAGATAATAGAAAGGATAAAAGGAATGGGTGAGGAGGCATATCACATAGGATGGATAGAAGAAAGGAAGGATGGAGAAGAAGCAGTTCAGTTTAAAAGCTAAGCTACATATACTTGTAAGTGCTTGTCTTTTTGGAAAAAGATGCAGATATGATGGAGCTGACTCACTTAATCCCTATCTTCTCCTTTTGAAAGATCTAATAGAATTTGTTCCTTTCTGTCCTGAACAGCTTGGAGGACTTCCTACTCCAAGACCTCCAGCAAACATATTTTTCGGTGATGGAATGGATGTCCTTATGGGAAGAGCAAAAGTAATAAATGCAGAAGGAGTTGATGTTACGGAAAATTTTAAAAGAGGTGCTTACAGGAGTCTGGATTTAGCAAAAAGATTCAGTATATCTGTTGCTATAGTAAGAAAAAGGAGTCCTTCATGTGGAATAAAAACTCCATACTGTGAGCATCCATCTGGATATGGAATAGGAGTCACTGCTGCCCTTTTCAGACTTTATGGAATAAAGACCATAGAGCTGGGAAAAGATGATTTTATAAGCTTGAAGGAAATCTTATGATAACAGCACTTGTGCTTATAAAGGTAGAAAAGGGAAAGATTCAGGAAGTTGCTTCTAAGCTTGGTGAATTTGAAGAGGTAAAAGAAGTATTTTCTGTAACAGGAGAATATGATCTTGTAGCAAAGGTTCAGGTAAAGGAATATGAGAATATGGCAGAAATAGTTACAGAAAAATTTCAGCAGATAGATGGAATTGTATCTACAAAGACAATGATGGCTTTTAAGACATATAAATTCATGGATCTTTCAGAAGAAATACCAACTTTTATGCCTTCCTTGAAAAAGATCTCAGAAGAGGGAAGAAACATTGCAAAAGCTGTTCTTTCAAAATTAACCCAGGGAATAGACCTTTCTGAAGAAGACATCTTTTCTTTTATAGATGCAATAAAAGATGGAAAAATTACAGATGCACAGATTGCAGGTTTCCTTGTTGCTCTTCTTACAAAAGGTCCAAGTATAAAAGAAGTTGCTCAGATTGCAAAAGCAATGAGGAAGAACTGCATTCCTTTAAAGACATCTATCCCAAAACAGAAACTCACAGACACATGTGGAACAGGTGGAGGATATCCTACATTTAATGTAAGCACAGCAAATGCAATACTTACTGCTTCAGCAGGAGTTCCTGTTGCAAAACACGGAAGCAGATCCATATCTTCTGCTTCTGGAAGTGCTGATGTCCTTGAGGCACTTGGAGTAAAAATAAATCTTACACCTAAGCAGGCAAAAGAGCTTCTTGAAAAGATTGGAATCTGTTTTCTCTATGCACCTAATTTTCATCCTGTCATGATGAAGGTATTTGTTCCAGAAGATCAGCTTGGAATAAAGACAATATTCTTTACAATCATAGGTCCTCTTATAAATCCTGCTGATGCAAAGAATCACATGATGGGGGTTTACAGACCAGAGCTTGTTTCAATGGTAGGAGAAGTCGTAAGACAGATGGATTTCAGACATGTAATTGTTGCACATGGGCTTGATGGACTTGATGAGATATCACCTGTTGGAAAGACATCAATTGCTGAGATAAAAGAAGGAAGGATGAAAAGGTATGAAATATCTCCTGAAGATTTTGGAATAAGAAGATGCAGATTAGAAGATATTGCAGGTGGAAGTCCAGAGTATAATGCAAAGATAATAAGGGATATATTTTCTGGAAAAGAAAAAGGACCTAAGAGGGATTTTCTCGTAATAAACTGTGCAGCAACACTTTATGTAAGTGGGGCAGTTCCAAGTATAAAAGATGGAATAGAAAAGGCAAATAGACTTATAGACTCTGGTGCAGCAAAGAAAAAACTAGAAGAACTTATTGAATATTCAAGAAGGGTCTGATGTCTCTTGTAGAAAATATAAGGAAGATTCAAAAAAAAGGTCTTTTTCCTGTTATATCTGAACTAAAGATAAGATCAAAAAAAAGAGGTGATCTTCTTAAAGGAAGAGATCCTTTGTGTCTGGTAAAGGAGATGGAAAAGTGTCCTGTGGCAGGGATAAGTGTTGTTACAGAAAGGAGGAATTTTGGAGGAAGTATTGAGCTTCTTAAGAAGGTTGTATCTGCTGTAAGTCTTCCTGTTTTGCATAAGGACTTTATAGAAGATACATATCAAATAAAGGAATCCTCAAAAGCAGGATCTTCTGCAATACTTTTAATCTCATCTATTCTCAGCAGAGAAAGGCTTGAGATTCTCGTAGAGGAAGCAAAAAGATGTGGCTTAGAAGTTCTTATGGAGGTTCATACAAAGGATGATATAGAAAAGATAAAGGATATGGATTTTGATCTTCTTGGAATAAATAACAGAGACATAAAGATCCTTGAAACAGATGATACAGGAGTTGAACATACAGAGAGGCTTATAAAAGAATGTCCAAAAAAAGTTCCAATAATAAGTGAAAGTGGGATAAGGGGAAAAGATGATGTTATAAGAGTAAAAAAAGCAGGAGCAGATGCTGTCCTTGTTGGAACAGCAGTTATGCTCAGCTCTGATATAGAAAGATTTCTGAAGAGTCTTATTTTCATATGACAAAGGTAAAGATATGTGGAATTACGAATACTGAAGATATAAGGATATGTGTGAATGAAGGAGCAGATGCACTTGGATTTGTTATAGAATATCCTGTTCCTGTTCCATGGAATCTTAAAGTGGAAGAAGCAAAAAGACTTATGGAAGCTGTTCCTATTTTTATCTCAAAAGTTGCCGTTGTTGGAGATGAATTTGAAAAGATTATGGAAATTGCTGAAGATCTAAAACCTGATGCTATACAGCTTCATGGAAATGAACCTCTTGATCTTACAGAAAAGATTATCTCTAAGATGAGATCTCTGAAGATAAAAGTAATAAAAGCTGTAAGGTTTTCTGCTGAGACAGGAGAGGTTATTTCTGAGATAAAAGATCCTATAGAGCTTTGTAAAACCTTAGAAAAGATGAAAGTTGATGCAATCCTTCTTGATTCAAAAACAAAGGATCTTCCTGCAGGGACAGGAAAGACACTTGATTGGAAAAAAGCAGCTCTGATAAAAGATTCTGTAAGTGTTCCTATAATACTTGCTGGAGGATTGAGAAGGGAAAATATACGAGATGCTATTTTGACTGTAAGACCTTATGCAGTGGATGTGATAAGTGGTGTTGAAAGAGAAAAAGGGAAAAAAGATCCAGTGAAGGTAAGGGATTTTATAAGAGAAGTTCATAATGCTAAGATTTAGTGAATGCCATATATGCCATCCAGATTGCTACGAAAATAAGAAGATAACCAAAATACTTCTTATGCCTTTCTTTTTCAATCCTTACTCCAAGTTTTGCTCCAATCTGCGCTCCTAAAAATACTGCAACTGCAAGGATAAGACTCAGTTTTAAGTCAAAATGTCCTACAAGTGCATGTCCTATAAGTCCTGTAAATGCTGTGATTCCTATCATAAGGCTTGAAGATCCAACAGCAATTTTCATTGGAACTTTACCAAGGAGGACAAGAGCAGGGACTTTAAAAAGTCCTCCTCCTACTCCAAGCATCCCTGCAATGAATCCAGCAATTATCATCATGGGTATGATTATAAGAAGATTCATGTAGTATTCGTATGGACCTATCTTTCTCTGTATCAAAAAGAAACTCTTTTTTTCAGGACGAAATTCTTTTTCTTTTACAGGTCTTATCATAAAGTATGCACCAATCAGAAGGATTCCAGAAAAGCAAAGCTTGGAAAACATTGGAGGAAAATGTGGAGAAAGGTATCCTCCCAAGAAAGAACCCAGATTTGTTGGTGGTTCAACAAGGAGTGTAAGCCACCAGTCTATCATTTTTGCTTTTTGAAAGACAAGTGTTGCTGAGATCGTTGCAGCTATAATAAGGAGCTGACTTGTGGCAGCAGCTTTATAAAGAGGAAGACCAGATGCAAGAAGTATGGGGACATATACTGCCCCCCCTCCTTGACCAAACATCATAAATATGACTGATATAAGAAAAAAGATAAAAAAAAGTATTATAACTTCAGACATCTATTTCTTGTATCCACTGCAAGGAATACAGTATACCTTTCCATCCTTTACTCTTATCTTGCTTCCAAATACCACCTCACCACATTTTTCACAAAATTCAGGAGGTCCTTCCTGATCATATATGTATTCATAATCATAAATGTCACTTACCTTGAACAGTTTATCTTCTGGAAGATTAAGGACATTGTTTACAGCAGCTTCAGCAATTTCTGGTTCAATCTCTTCTGGAGGAATCCCCTGCTTTCTTCTTTCCAAAAATGGTGAATTTAAGGCCTGTTTTACGAACTCAGGTTTAACTGCCACCCTTATTGCCTTAGAATCTATGACATTTATAAGGACAAATGCCATTTTATTATAAAAAAGCTTTTCACAGTTTCCTTTTCCATAAGTGCATCCTGTTGCCATCATTACTCCATCCAAAAAGCACTGCATTAGATGACCTGTTCCTGATTCTGAAAGAAGCATAAGCTCTTTACTTTTTGCCCTTCCCACATTAAGTCTTCTTCTTGCAAGAAGTCCTGCCCTGAGTCCTAATGGCATTGCTGGACAGAGATGTCCGTGAAAGTAAACTCCATGTTCAAACATCTCCTTTAATTCAGGATCTTTTATTTCAATTGCCATGATATCCTCCTTTTTTCAGTATTATGTCCACTTCCTTAACCTTTATCAGCTTAGAAAAAAACAGATAAATAAATACACCTGTTGTTATCAAGTAACACAGGCGTATCATCTTTGTCAATATACCCATCTCTGAACTTATAGGAAGATAATTTTTATGGACGAGATGGACAGCTATTCCCATTATAACTGAACAGAAAAGAAACTTTGCTGAATTTAATGCAAGCTTTTTTATCTTAAGATCTGCTTTTTTCTTTAAAAAAAGAAGCAAAAGCAGAAACTGAAATGAGCTTGAAGAGGAAAGTGAAAGTGCAAGACCATTGTGTTTTAATGGATGCATGAGAATAAGTCCAAGTATGAAGTTAAGAAAAAGGGAAAGTGTTGCAACTTTTACAGGGGTCTTTGTATCCTGCATTGCATAAAATGCTGAAACAAGAACCCTTATACCAGAAAATGCCCAGAGTCCCAGACAGTAAAAAAAAAGGGCAGAATATGTGTTTTCTGTATCAGAAAAGAGGAATCTTCCTCTTTCAAAGAGTATCATTATTATAGGCTTTCCAAGGACTATAAGTCCAGCTGATGCAGGAATGGATATAAAAAATGTAAGACTTAGGGCTTCAAACAATGTCCTTTCAAACCTTTCCTTTTTACTTCTTGAAACATGATCAGAAAGTTCAGGAAGTGCTGCAGTGCTTATTGAAATTGCAAATATTCCAAGAGGAAACTGGACAAGTCTGTCTGCATAGTATAACCATGAAATGCTTCCTCTTTGAAGAAATGATGCAAGGAATGTGCTTATGAATTGATTCAGCTGATATACTGCAGATCCAAATATAGATGGTATCATAAGGAGAAATATCTTTTTTATAGAAGGATGATTTATCAGAGAAAAAGAAGGCTTAAGACTTAGACCATACTTTATTGCCCATGGAATTTGAAAAAGAAGCTGTAAGAATCCTCCAACAATTACACCTATTGCAAGACCAACAACAGGTGTCCTTAGGTGAGGAGATATGAGAAATGCTGAAGATATGATGCTGAGATTTAAAAGGACAGGAGCAAATGAAGGAGCAAAAAAATGTTTGAATGAATTCAGAACTCCCATAAAGAATGCTACAAGACAGATAAAGAATACATAAGGGAATGTTATTCTCGTAAGAAGAACAGCCAACTTGTAAGAACTTGAATCAAATCCATATGCCTGGATCTTTACTATTAATGGAGAAAGAACGATTCCTAAGATAGAGACAAAACAGAGGATAAGGGAAAGAAGTGTAAGGAAAGTATTTGCAAGTCTTAATGCTTTTTCCTTCCCTTCTTTATGAATAGACTCAGTAAATACAGGAATGAATGCTACTGTAAGAGAACCTTCACCAAGCAGTCTTCTTAAAAGGTTTGGAATTTTGAATGCAACAAAGAAGGCATCTGTAACTAAGCCTGAACCAAACTGCTTTGCAATTACTATGTCTCTTAAAAGTCCAAAGATCCTGCTCAATAAAGTGATTGAGCCTATCTGAAGAGCCTGTCTTTTCAATTTTTCTCCAATAGTCTGAGATATGCAGGCTTGAATTCTTCCCAGAGCTTCATACCTATCCTGTTTTGAACAGCTACTATTTCCTTAAGTATTTCTTCTGTAATGAGAGGATTTATAGGAACAGCTCTTAGAACAACTATGTTCTGTGGTCTGTATTTTGTTGATTCAAGTCTTGTTCTTGATACAAAGGTGGTATCGTCCTTTCTGAGCTCTTTGTGAAGCTTTACATTGAGTGCATTTATAAGACAGTTTATCTTTTTCACCTTATCTTCAAATCTCTTTCTTTCCTCTTTCTTTATCTTCCTTGACCTGCTCAGCTCAAAAAGTCTTTTCAGTTCACACTGGACTTCTTGTGGAATAAATCTGTAGATGAGGATAAAAAGTTCTGGAGAATTCAGAACCTCAAAGTTTCCACAATTTTCAAGTATCTCTTTCAGTTTGTCTGTTGAACTTTGAGCATGTTTAAAAAGAAGTCTGTATCCATTCTTTCCTATAATTTTTAGTGCTGCCCATGGTTTAAGAGAAGAAAATGGTCTTGATCCTTCAACAGTAAACCTTCCTATGTCAACAGAGTTCTTTCTTATGATATACTGCGATGTGTATTTTATGTAATTCAGGTCTTTCTCATTTCTAAAAAGAACGATTCCCATAGTCATTGGACAGTAAAGAAGTTTATGTGCATCAATAGTAACAGAATCTGCTCTCTCTATTCCTCTAAAAAGTGGTCTGTATTCATCCACGACAAGAGCTGCCCCTCCCCAGCACGCATCTACATGAAAATGCGTCCCTACCTCTTCTGCTATCTCACTTAGGGCTAAAAGATCGTCAATATTTCCTGTTTCTGTTGTCCCTGCAATACCTATGATTGATATTATCTTTACCTTCTTCTTCCTCAGGTTCTTTACCTTCCTTATAAGCTTCTTTATGTCTATCTTATGATTCTCATCCACAGGGATAAGAATAACATTTTCTTCTCCAATCCCGAGTATATTTGCTGCCTTCTTTATTGAATAATGCCCTCTTGCAGATACAATTATAACCCCACGAGAATATCCATAATATTTCAAAGCCTTTTCCATTCCAACTACCCTTACTCCAGGAAAATTCTTGTCAGGAGGAAATGCCTTTTCTCTTGCAACGAGAAGTGCAGTAAGATTTGCTATTGTTCCGTCAGATGTGACATTTCCAAGAGCAACTTTTGGATTCTGTATGTTCTTCTTATAAAACTGCTCTTTTCTTCTGAAGACGAGTCTGTGAAGCCATGCAATAAGTTCCCTTTCCACAAAACTTGAAGCCTTTGCAGTTTCTATCTTTACCTGATTCTGATTCAGTGCTGCTATTATCATCTCCAAAAGGATCATGAAGTATGGAATAGCACTTATCATATGACCTATATAGTAAGGACTTCCTACCTTTACTGAATGCTTTATAATGTTTTCCTCTATCTCCTTTAAGACATCTTTTATGAGCATTGGCTTTTCTGGCATTGAAGTATTGCTGAAGATCCTGCTCAATTCAGGAAGCTCTATACTGCTGTGTATTCCTCCTTTTTCTTGGAAAAAGTCATGGATGAGTTTCAAAAGCTCATGCCCAAACTCCATGAATTTATCAGGACTGTCTGGCATAATAAAGAGCTTTCTTAAGTGTTCAATATCAGTTACTGCTTCTTTCATACTGAAAGCATCCTTTCTACTGCAGATATTGCTCTCTTTCTTATGTCATCAGGAACTTTTACTTCTGGTTCAAGTGTCTCAAGTGCTCTTATTACATCAAGAAGTGTTATCTTTTTCATGTCAGGACAGATCATTTCAGGATCTGCAGGAATAAATATCTTGTCTGGATTTTCTCTCAGAAGAGGATATATAAGACCTGTCTCTGTCCCTATTATAAATTTCTTATGATCTGATTCTCTTACATATTTCAGCATACCAGAAGTGCTTGCTATAACATCTGCAAGTTTAAGAACTTCTAATCTGCATTCTGGATGAGCAAGAAATATGGCATCTGGATGCTCTTCTTTTACTTTCCTTACCTTTTCTGCTGTAAGCCTTTCGTGTATTGGACAATATCCATCCCAGAAAAATATGTTTTCTCTTTTTAAGCTGTGCTTTGCATATATTGCAAGATTTCTGTCAGGTGTCATAAAAATAGGTCTTTCTTTTTCTATTGACGAGACAACTTTAAGGACATTTGCAGATGTGCAGCATATATCACTTTCTGCCTTTACTTCAGCAGTTGTATTCACATAGCTTATTACAACAGCAGATGGAATCTCCATCTTTTTCCTTCTAAGCTTTTCAGCATCTATCATTTCTGCCATGGGACACCTTGCACTTTTTACAGGAAGAAGAACCTTTTTTTCAGGACAGAGTATAGAAGCTGTTTCTGCCATAAAATGAACTCCACAGAATACAATTATTTCTGCATCTGTTTTTGATGCCTTCATGGAAAGTTCTAAGGAGTCTCCATAAAAGTCTGCAACATCTTGTATTTCTGGACTCTGATAATTGTGAGCAAGAAGTATGGCATTCTTTTCTTTAAGAAGCCTTTTTACTTCCTTTTGAAGATCCTTTATTTCTTTCATTTTTCTTGACATTTCTGATGATAGAGCTAATAGTAAGAACTTAGAAGGCTTGAGTCAACTATAAATTATAGGAGAAAATATGCAAAAGATAAAGCTTGAAAAAGGTGATGCACTTATAATTGTAGATGTTCAGAATGACTTTATGCCGTGGGGTTCACTTCCTGTTCCTGATTCAGACAAGATAATCTATGTCTTGAACGATTATATAAATATTTTTTCTAAGAAAGGTCTTCTGATAATAGCATCAAGAGATTGGCATCCAGAAAATCACTGTTCTTTTAAAGAATACGGAGGAATATGGCCAAAACACTGTGTAAAAGGGACAAAAGGAGCAGATTTTCCAGAAGACCTAAGACTTCCAAAAGACACAATAATTATATCAAAGGCTACTTCTCCTGAAAAAGAAGCATATTCTGCTCTTCAGGAAACAGGGCTTTCTGATGTCTTGAAAGATGAAAATATAAGAAGATGTTTTGTAGGAGGAATTGCAACAGAATATTGTGTCTTTCATACCGTAGAAGATCTTTTAAAGCTTGGCATTAAGGTCTATATTCTTGAAGATGCAATAAAGGAAGTAAAAAAGGAGGATGGAGAAAGGGCTAAAGAAGAGATGAAGAGAAAAGGTGCAGTTTTTATTGTAAAGGAGAACATCTTATGAAGGTTTCTCCACTTCTTACAGACCTTTATCAGCTTACGATGCTTCAGGGATATTTTGAAAGTGGAATGAATGAAAAGGCGGTTTTTGAGTTTTTTGTAAGAGAACTTCCAGAAAACAGAAATTTCCTCATTGCTGCTGGTCTTGAACAGGTTATTTCATTTGTTGAAGAGCTTCGCTTCAGCAGTGATGAAATAGAATGGCTGAAAAGTCTAAGGATATTTAAGAAAGAATTTCTGGAATGGCTAAAAGAACTTAGATTTACAGGTGATCTTTATGCAATGCCTGAAGGGACGATATTTTTTCAGAATGAGCCAATAATACAGATATGTGCACCAATCTGTGAGGCACAGCTTATAGAGACAAGACTTATAAACATAGTGCATTATCAGACACTTGTTGCATCAAAGGCAATAAGAATGATCTTTGCTGCACCAGGAAAGCTTTTCATAGACTTTGGTTTGAGGAGGGCACATGGTGCAGAGGCAGGGCTTTTTGCAGCAAGGGCAAGCTATATAGCAGGTTTTTCAGGGACATCAACAGTTCTTGCAGGAAAGCTTTATGGAATACCAGTTTTTGGGACAATGGCACATTCTTTTATTCAAGCACATGAAAGTGAGATTTCAGCATTTAAGAATTTTGCCCTTTCTATGCCAGAAAATACTGTTTTTCTTGTAGATACATATGATACGGTAGAGGGTGTAAAGAATGCCATAAGGGTTGCAAAGGAGCTTGAAAAAGAAGGGATAAAAATAAAAGGAGTAAGGATTGACAGTGGTGATCTCCTTTCCCTTTCAAAAAAGGTAAGAGAGATCCTTGATAAAGAAGGATTTTCTGATGTGAAAATACTTACAAGCGGGAATCTTGATGAATATGTCATAAAAAAACTGTATGAAAGTGGTGCTCCTATAGATGGATTTGGTGTAGGAACACTTATGGTTACATCAGCTGATTCTCCTTATCTAAACTGTGCATATAAGCTTATGGAATACAAAGGAGTTCCTAAGAGAAAAAGATCAGAAGGAAAACAGACACTTCCTGGAAGAAAGCAGGTATACAGATACTATAAACATGGAAAGATGGAATTTGATGTTATAGCACTTAAAGAAGAAAGGCTTGATGGAAGACCTCTTATAGAACAGTTTATAAAGGACGGAAAAAGGGTAAAAGAGCTTCCATCTCTTGAAAAGATAAGGGCTTATGTAAAAGAACAGATAGAAGAACTTCCTGAATACTTAAAGAAATTGAAAAAATCAGAAGAGTATCCTGTAAAGATATCAGAAGGGATAAAAAGATGGATTAAAAAGATAGATGAAGATAGCTGATTTTGTAAAAAGACTGAAGATACATCCAGATTTTAAGGACTCTATCGTATATCATCATTATATCCCTCCTGAAAAGCCTTTATATGTTAAGGAAGACCTTCCTGAAAAGATCTCTTCAGCACTTAAGGAAATTGGAATAGAAAGGCTTTTTTCTCATCAGGCAATGGCTTTAAGGAATATAAGAGAAGGAAGAGATGTCGTGGTTTCTACAAAGACATCAAGTGGAAAGAGTCTTATTTATAACATTGCTGTTTTTGAGAAGATCTTAGAAGAGCCAGATACAAGAGCATTTTATATATTTCCTTTAAAAGCACTGGAACAAGATCAGCTAAAAGGTTTTTATCTTCTTTCAGAAAAGATCTCTCCTCACATAAAAGCAAAGATATACGATGGAGATACAGGATCGTATGAGAGAAAAAAGATAAAAGAACTTCCTCCAAATGTAATATTTACAAATCCTGACATGCTTCACTTAAGTATCCTTCCTTATCACAAAAGCTGGGCAGATTTTTTTAAAAAACTCTCCTTTGTCATAATAGACGAGATACACACATATAGAGGAATTTTTGGTTCTCACATGAGCCAGATAATAAGAAGACTTAGAAGGATTTGTAACTATTATGGTTCAGATCCAACCTTTATACTTCTTTCTGCAACAGTAAGCAATCCAAAAGAATTTGTAAAAAGGCTTATTCAAAAAGATGTCGTCGTTATTGATAGAGATGGTTCACCTTCTTCAGGAAGGCATTTTCTTATCTTAGATCCTGAAATAAGTCAAAATGTATTTGCTGCAAGACTCCTTGTAGAATGCATAAAAAAAGGATTCAGAACAATAGTATTTACTCAATCAAGAAAGACAGCAGAGCTTATATACATCTGGGCAGGACAGTTTGCTCCAGATTTAAAAGGAAAAATAAGCTCTTACAGAGCTGGATTCCTTCCAGAAGAAAGAAGGAAGATAGAAAGAAGTCTTGCAAAAGGAGAACTGTTTGGAGTCATATCAACAAGTGCACTTGAGATGGGGATAGATATAGGATATCTTGATGTGTGTATACTTGTTGGATATCCTGGGACGATAATAAATCTATGGCAAAGAAGTGGAAGAGTTGGAAGGTCAGGAAAAGAAGCTCTTGTTATTCTTATAAGTGGAAAAGATGCTCTTGATCAGTATTTTATAAAACATCCAAAAGAACTTTTTGAAAGACCTTTTGAATCAGCCATACTTGATCCAGAGAATCCATACATAGTAGAAAAACATCTGATCTGTGCAGCTGCAGAACTTCCCTTAGATGATAAAGACATAAGATACTGGAAGGACTTATTTTTTTACATTTCATCACTTGAAAGAAAAGGACTGCTTTTTAAGGATAAAAAAGGATGGTCTTCAAGAAAAAGATTTCCTCATCTTCAGATAAACATAAGATCAGCTGGACAGAATTATGAGATCTTTGAAAAAAATACATCACAGATCATAGGAACAATAGACGAGATAAGAGCATTTTCAGAATGTCATCCAGGTGCAATATATCTTCACAGAGGAGATCAGTATCTGATTCACAGCATAGATGTTGAAAAGAAAAGGATAATTGCAGAAGAGACAGAAGTAGCGTATTTTACAAGAACATTTACAGAAAAAGAGATACAGATAATAGATGAAATAGGAAGCAGGGAATTTGAAAGATTTAAGGTAAAAAAGGCAAGACTAAGGGTTAAGGAAAAGGTTATAGGATATGAAAAAAGAAAAATAAAAGGGCAGGAACTTCTTGGAATATATCCTCTTGATCTCCCTCCAAATGTATTTGAAACAAAAGGGATCTGGATAGAGATACCTGATGAGATAAAGGAAAAGATAGAAGAAAAAAGAATGAGTTTTCTTGGAGGAATACATGCAGTAGAACATGCAATGATAGGGATGTTTCCATTTTTTGTCCTCTGTGACAGAAATGACATAGGAGGTATATCTTACAGCTGGCATCCACAGCTTAAAAAATCTGCTATATTTATCTATGACGGATATCCTGGAGGAGCTGGTCTTTCTGAACATGCATTTGAGATAATAGACAAGCTTTTGAGAAAAACACTTGAGCTTATAAGAGGATGTGGATGTGAAGATGGATGTCCTTCATGCATACATTCTCCAAAATGTGGTTCAGGAAACAGACCTTTGGATAAGAAAGCATCAATAGAAATTTTGAAAATGCTTTCTGAAGACATGAAAGAAAAAAAAACTTCAAGGACAAGGATAACATCTGATCCAAAACTCATCTTCTTAGATCTTGAAACACAAAAGACAGCACAGGAAGTTGGAGGATGGAAGAATGCTCATCTCATGAAGGTATCTGTTGCAGTCATATATGATAGCATAGAGAAAAGATATTATGCATTTGGAGAAGATGATATAGAATTCCTTATAAGGATTCTTGAAAAAGGAGATCTCATCATAGGATTCAACATAAAAAGATTTGATTACAGGGTTCTTTCAGCATATACAGAAGAAAAAAGGATCTTTGAGCTTCCAACATTTGACATACTTGATGATGTCTACAGAAGGATTGGTTTTAGATTGAGTTTGGATCATCTTGCAAGAAATACATTAAATAAAGGGAAGATAGGAAATGGACTTCTTGCTGTAAAGTGGTTTAAAGAGGGAGATATGGAAAGCTTAATAAAGTATTGCATGCGTGATGTAGAAGTTACAAAGGATCTTTTTTATTATGGTTTAGAAAAAGGCTATCTGGTATATAGCAGAAAGGGAAAAAAGATAAAAATACCTGTAGACTGGAAACTTGAGGAGATGTTAAAGAGATGAAAAGTTTTGAGTGCAAGATGTGTGGAAAGTGCTGTTATGGAAAAGGGATAAAATTAAAAGATGAGGAAATAAAAAGGATAGCGGATTTTTTGAAGATGACTGAAGATGAATTTAAAAAAAAGTATTGTGAAGAAAAAAGAGGAAGATATGAACTGAAGACAGACAATTCTAATTTCTGCATATTTCTGGAAAATAACAGATGTAAGATACATCCTGTAAAGCCTTATGTCTGTAAACTTTGGCCATTCTTTCCTGCTCTTCTTTCTGATAAAGAAGAATGGGAAATGGCAAAATCAGCATGTCCTGGAATAAACAGAGAATGCTCATTTGAACAGTTTGTAGAAGAAGGAAAAAGGTTCATAAGTTTGTTTGGACTTGATTATGGAAAGGATATTTAAAGCAATACAAGAATTTGAAAAACATTCTGTTCTTGTCTTAGGAGACATCATGCTTGATGAATACATATATGGAGATGTAGAAAGGATCTCACCAGAAGCCCCTGTCCAGATAGTGGACATAAAGGGAAAGAGCCATACACTTGGAGGTGCAGGAAATGTCGCAAAGAATCTCGTAGAACTTGGAGCAAAGGTAGCTATATGTGGGGTAATAGGAGATGATGAAAGTGGAAGGATAGTAAAGAATGAATTAGAGGAGAGAAAGATAGAATCTGAAGCTGTCTTTGTAGATCCTGAAAGACCAACTACGAGAAAGACAAGGATAATAGCAAACAGTCAGCAGATCCTAAGACTTGATTATGAATCAAGAGAAGAGATCTCTGATTATTTAGAAAAAAAGATAATCTCTTATGTCTTACAAAATAAAGAGAGTTTTGATGCCATTATAATCTCAGATTATGCAAAAGGGGTCGTAAAAAAGGAAATAGTTCAGAAAATAACTAAATGTGTAAAAGAAAAGCTGATAGTTGCAGATCCAAAAGGAAAGGATTTCAGCAAGTATAGATGTGTTACTGCTATTACACCAAACAGAAAAGAGGCAACTTCTGTATCTGGAACAGAAAATCTGGAAGAGACAGCAAAAAGACTTTTATTTGATCTCAGACTAAAGTCAATATTTATTACCCTTGGAAAGGAAGGGATATATGTCCTTGAAAAAGGAAAAGATCCTGTTCAGATTCCTTCAATGGCAAAAGAGGTATATGATGTCTCTGGAGCAGGAGATACGGTAATTTCAACTATATGTCTTTCAATACTTTCAGGTCTTTCCTGTCAAGAAGCAGCATTTCTTGCAAACATAGCTGCTGGAGTTGTTGTTGGAAAGCTTGGAACAGCTACGGTATCAAGAGAAGAGATTGTAAATAACTTACTTTTAGAAAGATCAAGGATGTTTCACAAAATAGTAAGTCCTTCTGAACTTATCCAGATTGTTGCTCACCTTAAGTCTCAAGACAAAAAGATTGTATTTACGAATGGCTGCTTTGATCTTCTTCACATAGGTCACATACATCTTTTGAGAGAGTCAAAAAAACTGGGAGATGTCCTTATTGTAGCAATAGATGATGACAGTTCTGTAAAGAGGATAAAAGGAGAAGGAAGACCAATTTTAAATCAGTATGAAAGAGCTCAGATAATTTCAGCTCTGGACTGTGTTGATTATGTGATTATGATTGAGAGGGAAAAGCTGAAGGAGGTTATAGAAAAGATAAGACCTGATTTTCTTACAAAAGGAGAGGATTATCTGGAAAAACAGATAGAAGAAAAAGAGATAGCTGAAAGATATGGTGGAAAGTTTGTCTTTATTCCTTTCTTAGGAAAAAGATCAACTTCTCAGATAATAGAAAGACTAAGAATTCAGGATAGCTTCAATAAGTGAAGCTATATCATATCTTTTTGGCATAATGTCTACTTTTATCCCTTTTTCTTTTAAAAAACTTGCTGTTACAGGACCTATACAGGCTATCTTTGTCTTTGAAAAATACCTTTTTTCATCCCCTTCTATTTCCAAAATCTTCAGGAGATTTCTAAAAGTAGAACCAGCAGTAAAACAACAGATGTCTATTTCTCCACTTACAAGCATATCTTTTATCCTTTCTTTCTTTTCTTCATCCACTTCAGGAATTATATTTCTGTATACTGAAACAACATCTACAGAAGCTCCTAATTTCTTTAGTTCTTTTTGAAGATAATCAGGAGCATTTTCTGCCCTTGGAAGTAAGATCTCTTTTCCTTTTATTCCTTTTTTCCTGAAACAGTTTATAATCCCTTTTGAGCTGAATTCTTCTGGAATAAGATCTGGCTTAATACCTAAGGAATTCAGCATTTTTGCAGTTTTTGATCCTATGGCACAGAATTTTATCCCTTTAAGGTCTCTTATGTCTCTGTGTCTTAAAAATCTGCTAAAGAAGTATCTTACTCCATTTGAAGAAGTAAATATTATCCATTCATATCTCTCTATGTTTTCTATAACCTCATCTGTCTGAGACCAGCTTTCAGGAGGAACTATTTTTATCGTAGGAAAAAGTATGACTTCTGCTCCATTTTCTATAAGAGGATAGATGAGTTCTTCTGCCTGATTTTCTTCTCTTGTTATAAGGATTCTTTTTCCAAAAAGTTTCTTTTTCTCAAACCATAAAAGCCTTTCTCTAAGCCTTACGACATCTCCTATAACGATTACAGAAGGAGGACTTATGTTTTCCTTTTCTGAAATTACATCTATTTCTTTTAATCTTCCTGAGACTGTCTTCTGTCCTGGATGTGTTCCGTTTTGTATAATTGCAAAAGGTGTATCAGGAGAGATTCCTTCTTTTATAAGTCTTTCTTTTATCTTCTTTATGTTCCCAATACCCATAAGAATCACAATTGTTCCTGAAATCTTATCCCATCTTATAGAAGAATCTTCTTTCTCAGGATCTTCATGTCCGGTTATAACTGTTATGGATGAACTGATCTTTCTGTGAGTCAAAGGTATCCCTGCATATGCTGGAACAGCTACAGCAGAACTTACTCCAGGAACGACCTCAAAACTTATTCCCTCTTTTGCCAAAGCCTCTGCCTCTTCTGCTCCTCTTCCAAATATGAAAGGATCTCCTCCTTTAAGTCTTACAACAAAAAGACCTTTTTTTGCAAAATCTACAAGGAGTCTGTTTATTTCAGACTGTTTTAAGGTATGCTCCCCTTTCTTTTTTCCTGCATATATCAGAAGGGCTTCCTTTTTTGCATGTCTCAGGATCAGAGGATTTACGAGGTTATCATATACTATTACATCTGCTCTTTCTAAAAGCTTTTTTCCTCTGATTGTCAAAAGTCCGGGATCTCCAGGACCTGCTCCAACAAGAAATACTTTACCTTCCATAGATTTCCTCCAGGATCTTTCTTGCTCCTTTTTTTATAAGCATTTCAGCAAGTCTTTTTCCCAGATCTTCAGCTTTCCCAAGATCCCCTTCTATCTTTTCTTCAATATACCTTTTCCCTTCCATATCAGAAATCATTCCTCTTATCAAAATGACATTGTCTTTTATCCTTGCATGTCCTGCAATAGGGATCTGACAGCCTCCTCCAAGTTCTTTCAGAAACGCCCTTTCTGCCTTTACTTCAATCTCTGTTTTTTTGTGATTCAGAAATGATACTATCCTCCTTATCCTTTCATCATCTCTTCTTATCTCTATTGCCAAAGCCCCTTGACCAATAGCAGGGATCATAACATCTTCTGGAATCTGCTGTCTTATCTTTTCTGAAAGGTTAAGTCTTATAAGTCCTGCACATGCAATTATTATTGCATCAAGATTCAGTTCCTCAAGCTTTCTTAATCTCGTATCAACATTTCCCCTTATAGGAACTACTTCAAAACTTGGATTTATCCTTTTTATCTGCACTTTTCTTCTAAGACTGCTTGTTCCTATCTTTGATCCATCAGGAAGATCATCAATTTTCTTAAATCTGTTTGAAACAAATGCATCAAATGGATTCTCTCTTTTTGGATAAGAAGCAATTTCAACCTCTTCTGGAAGTTCCACAGGAACATCTTTCATACTGTGAACAGCAATGTCTATGTTTCCCCTTATAAGCTCTACTTCTATCTCTTTTACAAAAAGACCTTTTCCTCCAATTCTGCTAAGAGGAGAATCAAGTATCTTGTCTCCTTTTGTCTTTATCTTTACAATTTCTACCCGTATGTCTTCACACAAAGACTCAATCTTTTCTTTTACCCAGATGCTTTGTGCAAGAGCAAGCTTACTTCCTCTTGTCCCAAGCCTTATCAGCATCTTCTATAAAGGAAAGAGCAGATAAAAACTGATGCAAAAACTGCTGTAATATCTGCCAGAAGAGAAGCTATAAGTGTATGCCTTATTTTTTTTATCTTTACTGAACCAAAATATACTGCAATTACATAAAATGTGGTCTCTGTGGAACCCTGCATGGTTGAAAGAAGATATCCTGTATAGCTATCAGGATTTACCTTTTTCAGCATGCTTGCAAGATATGCAAAAGAACCTGATCCTGAAAGTGGTCTAAGGATTGCCATAGGGATTGCTTCTGCAGGAAGTCCTATCTTTTCTGTAAATCTTCCAAAAAGGCTTTTCATAAGATCCATAGCACCACTTGCCTGAAACATCCCAACTGCAACAAATATGGCAACAAGATATGGAATAATGTTTATAGCAACACTGAATCCTTCTTTTGCACCTTCTATAAATGTCTCATATATCCTTACACCTTTTATTATTCCGTAAAAAAGGAAAAATACGACAATTGCTGGAATTATCCATTCTGAGATATCTTTTCCAAAAAGTATAGAAAAAGGGATAAGGGAAAGGAAGAGAAAAATTTGAGGAAGTGTCTTCCAAAAAGGATAGCTTTCTGAATATACTGTAATTCTTCCCTCATCTCTGAATATCCTTTCTAAGAGCTTTGCAGAGATTATTGCAACAGCAGTTGAACATGTTGTTGCAAAAAGCGTTGTGGGAATGATGCCTGCAGGATCTTTTGAACCAGCTGAAATCCTAAGTGCTATGACACCTGTTGGAAGGATTGTTACATTTGATGTATTTATTGCAAGAAAAAGTGCCATAGAATCCGTTGCTTTTCCTGGATGTGGATTCAGATCATTCAGATCTTTCATTGCTCTTATTCCAAAAGGAGTTGCAGCATTTCCAAGTCCTAACATATTTGCAGAAATATTCATGGTCATGCTTGCAATGGCAGGATGATCTGGAGGAATGTCAGGAAAAAGTTTTATCATAACAGGTCTTATAAAAGATGAGATAACTTTTAGAAGTCCTCCTTTTTCTGCTATTTTCATAATTCCCAAAAAAAAAAGACATTATTCCTATAAG
>Ga0190367_1000380_pt1 | contig 33097 bp, 34 predicted proteins | sample 4872181011_MG_FD_171838 | JGI IMG/M metagenome (GOLD analysis project Ga0190367, IMG submission 171838) | Hydrothermal vent microbial mat bacterial communities from Southern Trench, Guaymas Basin, Mexico - 4872-18-10-11_MG | ecosystem: Environmental > Aquatic > Marine > Hydrothermal vents >...
CTTCTGCTTCTCTGGATAGTCAACAAGCTTAACCTTTTGTATACCACCCCATCTAACAGGATAAATCTTCTTTGCAGCAACAATTATCTCTTTGTCGATTAATCCTGTAATAGCATCTCTTATAAAGACATCATTCTCCTTCCCATTCCATCTATCTATAACCTTAAATACCTCTCTTCGGATCGCTTTTTTCCTAGAATTATTTATTCTCTTCGGCGTATAGATACCAGCTAAGATTCTATAGTGATAACCCTCCTTAGTTTTTACATCTCTTATACATTCAACATAACTAGTACCTCTCATAAATAGAGACCTAACGTATTCCCTAACATACTCGTGTCCAGCGTAAATTGTATAAGCTTTTTCATCCTTAACATCCACAATTTTTAGCTTACACTTTATAAACTGATGAGTCGGGTCATTTGTTAAATCGAATAGCAGTACCGGATACGTTCTACCAATAGCCTTTATAGGCTCATCAACAATTATGTGTGGAAGTTCCATTCCACCTAATACTTTAGGCGCATAAACAAGCATTATAATCTTCTTTTTTCTTCTCCTTCTCCTAGCATATGACATTTATTACCACCTATTGACGTTAGCCCTAACTAGCACTAATCATATCCTATTGTTGCTAATAAATTTATATATTTAGATCTAGCTCTTTACTAGAAAGATGAATATTATTCTCTTTTATAAACTCGATTGATAGATTCTATATTTGATTATAATGGTAAATGAGATCTCTGAGGATGAGAAGAAGGTACTAAAAGGTTTAGAGTCAAATAAAACATTAGATGATAATCTTGAGTTTCTAGTTAATAAGTTAAATATGTCTAGAGGTAAGATTACTAGGATTATATATGGGTTGTGGAAGAAGGGTTATATAGATTTAGTTCCTGATAGAGTTATTGATTCTTTTTCGAAATACCTAATTAGTGTTGAAGCAGCTAATCTATACCTCATTATTACCATTATTATAGTAAATGCTGTATTGGTCACATTTGTTACTAAGCCGCCGTTAGTCTATTTTAGATATGTTGTAGGCTCAATATTTGTACTTTTCTTACCTGGATATGCTTTGATCGAGGCATTATATCCAAAGGAAGATGAGTTAGAAGCATTAGAGAGATTTGCATTATCAATCGGATTGAGTCTAGCATTAGTTCCTCTTGTTGGATTAGTACTTAATTATACACCATGGGGAATAAGGTTGGAACCGATAACGATTTCCCTCTCATTACTAACCCTACTGTTATATCTCTATGCGACATATCGTAAATATAGCTATTATAGGCTTAAATATGGAGTGTAACATGAAGATAACATAATCTAAAAGTCGACTCTCATAATTTATCATCAGCATATTATAGTTCTAAATGAAATTGATTGGAATGAATTTAAGGAGATTAGAAGGTTGTCCTCTTTAGATTATAAAACTTGTTAGTATTCCTCCAAGATTGAAGCATATATGAGTCACTATTGCTGGAATTATTGAGTATGTTCTTACCCTATATATCCCTGCTATTACACTTAAGATGAAAGCTGTGATAAGTATTACAATTAACTGTATTATTGGTGCATTTTTGAAAGGAATTATATGAATTATTGAAAATAATATTGCTTGCATTATTACTGAGATTTTTGTGTTTACTCCTACTTTTATTAATCCTCCTAGTAATAACCCTCTAAATAATGTTTCTTCACCAATTGGTGCTATTATAAATGCTAGCATAACATATAGAGATGGATTTTGAAATAAACCTGGTACTGGTGCTATAAGCTTACTAGAGGATGCTACACTTAATTCTACAAGTGCTATTATAACTGAGATTACTAATGATAATATTATGACAGTTAATATTGACATAGAATCGCATAATACATATCCTAATGTATCTACACTCCACTTCAAAATATATTTTACAAATAAATAGGATAGTAGGATGTAGAAGATTTGAATCATTAACGCGGTTACGATTGGTCGTTTTAAAAAGATATAGAATATAGATGAGAGGAAAATACTTAGAATAAAGATTATCAACTATACACTAATTATCATTATAGAATTTTTCAGTTTAAAACTCATTACAATAACTGATTATTTTCTATAGGAAAATAAACTCTGATATATTAGTTCAACTAGATATATTGTTCCTCAACAGCTAATTTATGGAATTATCTAAAGTGTTATTAATAGGGGATAGAAATTTTGAAGGGAAATCGCTTATAAAAGCTGTAGAAAGACATTTTTAACCATACATTCCTCTTGGTGGTGGTTTGACTCTAGCAAATGCATTAAATAGTGCGGATTCTAGCCTAGAGATTTCTGCTAGTGCTGAAGCTAAATCCTTAACTGTAACGACACCAACTAACTTATTATCTTCATCAACCACTGGTAGTCTCCTAATACCGTTCTTAACCATAACCTCGACAGCAGCATCTATAGAAATACTACTTTTAACAGCAACAACCGGCTTACTCATGACATCTCTAACTAGAGTTTGCTTAGGATCTTTCTCTTCAGCTATAACCCTTCTAACCATATCACGTTCAGTTATTATCCCTACAACCTTACCCTCCTTAGCGACTAATACACAACCAATCTTATTGTCCTTCATAAGTTTAGCTGCTTCAAATACTGTTGCATCCTCCTTAACAGCAATAATATCTTTACTCATAATATCTTTAACTCTTAATTTCAGTAATTCAGAGATATACTCAGACATACCAAGTAAATAATGGATTTACTAAAACAAAAATAATTATAAAATAAGTTTTAAATCTTATCCTTACTTTTTACAGCCATATATATTTTGTGAATTATGTTTATAAGTTCTATGGACGTAATTTTTCTTGATATCATTCCTATATATGACATTAATACAGACTATATTTCTATTTCCATCTTAACGATGCCTGTTTTCTCTAATGAAATTCCTAATAATTATATAGATTATTCATGTGATCTTAAATAGTAACCGTATCAGTTTACGTAGATACTCAATCCTATTCTCTCGAAACCCTTATCTCCTTTCCTTACAACACCTCTTCCTCAATAAATGAATTAAAAGTTGAGCAAATATTATTATGGCAATTACAGATTAAAGTATTCTTTAAATTCGATTGGTGATGGGAAGGTATTGATCCTTCTAGCTTCTTCAAACTTTAACTCAATATATTTATCTATTAATGGTTGTGAGAAGAAAGGCTTTAAGAAATCCATATCAGATTTTAATTCTTCTAAAGCTTCAGTTAGACTTCCGGGTAACTCCTTGATTCCAAGCTCCCTTCTCTCCCTTTTGGATAGTTTATAAATATTTTTATCGACAGGATCTCCAGGTTCAATTTTTCTCTTAACACCATCTAACCCTGCAGCAAAAATTGCTGTTACTGCTAAGTATGGATTCACAGAGGGATCTGGAGGTCTATATTCTATCCTCTTATATTGGTCTCTAGCCTTATACACGGGAACACGTATTGCTGCACTTCTATTTCCTTTTGACCATGCAAGGTATACTGGAGCTTCATATCCTGGTATTAATCTCTTATAACTATTTACAGTTGGAGAGACTATTGCTGATAGACTTCTCCCATGCTCAATTAACCCGCCAATAAAGTATCTAGCGTATTGGCTAATTTCAGCGTAATCATCGTTAGGGTCATAAAATAGATTTTGAGTATCCTTCCAGATACTAATATGTACATGAAATCCGGAACCATCGTCGCTAAATAGTGGTTTAGGCATAAATGTTGGATATAGACCATACTCCGCAGCTACTCTCCTACTAACATACTTTAATGTTAGGATGTTATCACAAGAATTAACTGGTGTAGAATACTTCATGTTAATTTCTATATGTCCAGTTGATGCAACTTCATGATGATGCACATCAACTTCAATACCAAAATTCTCCTCAAGTACATGAGATACTCTAGCTCTATAATCAGCTAATGTATCTAATGGAGCTGGGATATAATATGAACGTTTCTCTATATATGGATAACCATTATCACTTACTGGCGACTCTGGAGAGTTAATCTCTATATATTGAACGTAACTATTAACCCTTATCTTTACACTATCGAATACGAAGAACTCTATTTCTGCACCCACGTATCCTGTTAAACCTTTAGAGGATAGATAGGCCTCTAAATTTTCAGCTACTAATCTGCTATCATACTCAAGTCTTCCTTTATTCATAGATAAACCTATCGTACAGATAAACCTTCCAACTTTAGCTCCTGATAATAGCCATGGTAATGTAGCATATGTATCTTCTACAGGAATTAATCTTAAATCACTTTCATTAATTTCTGTAAAACCTCTTACAGAACTTCCATCAAGTTTACTAACACCCTCACTAAACCACTTTGGTGATAGTAATCTACTTGAGATATGTACACTATGTATATATCCTGGTAAATCCATAAACTGAAGTTCTAACCACTTTACATTCTCACTGCTAATCCTTTCTATAATAGACCTTTCTCTAGACATTATAGTATCCTAAATAACTGTAATGCTAATAAATATTTTCTTAACAATTGATTAGATAACCATCAATTTACTATTTAAATATTTATACATTTGTTCATAAAATATTAGTTTTAATATACATTTGGTGAGTTCTTAATTATGAATCTTGATAAAAGAGATAAGCAAATAATTAGATTACTTATTGATAATTCGAGGTTATCAATTAGAAAGATTGCTGAAAAGCTAGGTTTATCGCCGGGTACAGTTCAAGCTAGGTTAAAAAGGCTTGAGGATTTAGGCGTAATTAAGCGTTATACAACTCTACTAGATTATGAGAAACTTGGATATAATTTCCCAGTAATAATTGATGTTAGAGTATCAAAAGGAATGTTGTTTGAGGTTGAAAAGGAAATTGCTAAGCATCCAAATGTAATTTCTGTGTATGACGTTACTGGGGAATATGATATTGCTATAATAGCTAAGTTTAAGAGGAGGGAGGATCTTGACGCATTTGTTAAGGCACTTCAAAAAATGAAGTATGTCGAGAGAACACATACTAGACTTATACTTAACGTTATTGTTGAGGATAAATGGGAAGAATTAGTATAACACAATTATTTTACCGTTTTTATGTAGTATTGAATAGTCTTTGCAAGCCCCTCTTTTAACTCAATTTCTGGCCAGAAGTTTAGGTGTTTAACCGCTTTATGTATATTTGCAACACTTCTCTTTATGTCTCCCGGCCTTGGCTCAGCAAATATAGGTTCATACTTAACATTAAATAAGTCCATTATCATCTCAGCTAACTCTTTTATTGTAATTTCTTTCCCAGAACCTATATTGAAGATCTCACCTTTACCCCTAAACTCTATAGATAACTCAATAGCTTTTGCTACATCCATTACATATATAAAATCACGTGTTTGTAGCCCATCTCCAAATATGATAGGTGGTTTTCTAAGTTTTACTCTATTAATAAATTTGACGATTACACCAGAATATGGGTTTACTCCTTGTCTAGGACCATAAACATTAAATAACCGAAGTATTACAGAGTTTAAGTCATATAACCTGCTGTATAGAGAAACGTATTTCTCAGCTGAAAGTTTACTAATTGCATATGGAGATATAGGATTTAGCGGATGAGATTCGTCTATAGGTAGATATAGTGGGTTACCATACACAGAGCACGATGAAATAAAAATAAAGTTTTTAACTTTTGAATTTACAGCTGTATTCAGTAGATTAACAGTTCCGTCTATATTTACACTATTTGTTTCAACCGGGTTTTCGATAGAATATTGAACGCTCACTATTGCTGCACAATGAATAACTACATCACAGCTATTAACTACCTTAGAGATTAATTCTTGATCCCTAATATCGCCTTTATAAAACTCGATTTTATTAGATTCTATAAGTTCACGTATATTCTCAATATCTCCAGTCGATAAATTATCAATTACATAAACATTAAATCCCTTATCTACAAGATCGCTCACTAAGTTACTACCTATAAATCCTGCTCCACCAGTTACAAGTATATTCATACTAATTCACCTTCTAATACCTTAATAGCAATCATAATGAAGATATCTTTAGGTATAATACTAATTATTAACTAGAGCGAAACTTATTTTTACCTAGGTATGTTCTCAAGCTAGATGACGACTTTTCTTAGGCAACATCTGTAGGTATTATGGATTACTCCACGTATATATAATGTAGATTGCTAATACCGGTATTTCATCAGATTTTTAACAGGTATTCCTTCAACGCTCACCTGATTTAGATACGTAGATAGTGATACAGTGTTCAAGATAACTTCACTCAATCTAGATAATCACTATACATACTAAATAGCTCTGCTCCTAACTGCATTTATCGTACACTTTGTTCTATAGTACTCTAAAAACCAAATTTTATAGTAATTGTAAGTAGTATTTCAAGCTTCTTTACCGTAAATAGCCGGTAATCAAAGTAATATAAATCAAGAAGAAAATCAACACAAACTATAGGAAGAGTTCAATAGGGGGGAACAGTGATGGGCTGAATGTTCGTGATAATTCCTAATAGTTATTGTGTTATTAATAATGACGATTTTTATTATAGCGATACATAGGAGACTTATTAAGATTGGATCAACTATATTTTTATTTAAGATTCCAAAGATTTCCATTCCTTAAGATATATTCTCTATTTGACGGTATTTTTTCATTGAAATCAGTTGTTAGATATATTATCGTTACCCCCTCTCTATTTATGTTACTTAGCATGTCCACTACAATTTCACTATTAGCTTCGTCTAAACTACTTGTAGGTTCATCGGCTAATATTATTTCTGGATTATTAACTAATGCTCGTATTATAGCAACTCGTTGTCTCTCACCTCCACTTAATGTTTCAGGCATTCTATCTAGAAGCTTAGAAATTCCAAATTTCTCAGCTAGTACTTCTATTTTCCTTTTTCTATCACTAGCAGGGACACCAGCTAGATATAATGGAAGCTCGATATTCTCTCTTACTGTTAATGTTGGAATTAAGTTGTGTAATTGATAAATTATACCTATGTGTTTTAACCTAAACTCTGCTCTTTCATCCGCCGATAATCCTGTAACATCTTCTCCTAAAAGCTTAACAACTCCTTTTTCAGGTCTTAATAATAAACCAATTACCTTTACTAATGATGTTTTTCCTACACCAGATTTTCCCCTAATACCGATAAACTCGCCTCTATCTACACGTAGGTTTATACCTTTCAATACATATTCTTCAGCATATCTGACCCATATATCATGAAGAAAGATTGCGCTCAATACTTAACTCACCATATAACAGTTGATATAACCATTATTGTAAACAATTGAGTAATTTTCAAGTATATCTGGACCATAGTGTATCGGCTTTGGAAAATCTTTATTTAAGTATCCAATCTTCCACATACTCTCGTAAGCTATAAATACTACCTTAGTATTAATCTGAAAAGGCTTTAACGAGATAATCTGTAGTCCTAATTTTGTATCTACTGGGAACATGAAGAAATCATTAAATAAGTATTTAACTTTAAGATCTCCGGCGAGCTGTAAATTACTAGCATAATTATTCAAAAAATAGCCAGTTTGAACCTCACTCTTTTTGTACCACCATTGATATCCAAGATATGGATTTCCATAATAGCTAGATATATAACAGAGGAAACTACATGCTATGATAAAACCAATTAAGATAGGTACAATAAAATCTTTAAGACGATTATATATTACGGCAGATGCTATAATAATCGCTGGGACTAAAGTGAAGTTAAATACTCTGGAGTAGGGAATGCCGGGTTTAATATTTGGAACAAATATTTGTGAAGCTAGGATCGACGTTATAGCAAACAACCAATACACATATTCTGGACACTGCTTCTTAAGCACGTATCCTATACCAATTGCAATATAGCTGGGCATTATGATTAGATCCAGACCGTATATGATATATATAAATCCTGGATTTGGGCCTGTAATTAGTACACCATAGGTTAGCATGTAATAAGCTAGTAAGATAGTTATGATAAAGGGTGTAGAAAAAATTATTACTTTAAGATAGTTCGATATTTCTCTATACTTTGAAGTTAACCATGCAAAAAACATGAATGTTATGTAGTAACTTATGATTACCAATGTGGAATCGAGATCTACTGTAAGTTTCATACCATACACTCCAAATATAACATAATGAGTATATCCCACTAGGAATAGGTATAGAGATAAAAGAGCCTCCTTTATCGGTATTTTCCAGTTATATATAGCATTATGGAACCTTAATATTGAGATGGAGAGTAGAATTAATAGAGTCATTAAACTTGTTAAGTGATGGGTTATAACTAGTGTAACTATTATTAATGGAGCTATTAGAACAAGGTTTAATCGGTATAAAATGATGTATATTATAGAGAGATATAGTGGTGAAGCAACAAGTTCTTTAGTAAAGCCTGCTGTAAAGAATGAAATTGGATATACTATGGCTAGTAGGAATGTTGATAGAAGTGCTGGGTCTACACCTAACTTACGTTTCACTAAGATGTAGAGAACTATTATTGTTATGAAATTCGATATGGATGAGTATATCGTCTCAAATGTACTTAATCCTGTTACAACTTTAAGTACTCCAAGAAGAAGGATGGACCCAGGCCAATAGTTGTTATATCCATCAAATCTCTTATCCACCAAATCTATAGGGCTATTTTCAATTAGTATATTTATATCTCTGATTAATGGCCATGCATCAATTGAAAATGGGAGTCCAGTAATATATGCTGGTAAAAACCTAAGTGTAGATACTAAAATTAGTATTAAGGCGAGGAATATCATCCTCACTCTAGCTTTACACCTCTCCATATTGCGGTGATGAATATTAGTAGTATGAGTATCAATGTAGCTAGTAGGGAATATAGATTTATACCTACATCATATGCATGGAGAATGTATTGTATTTGTAGGTTGCTCCATAGGTAAAGTAGTAGTTTATGTGATATAAGGTAGGAAAGGATTGTTAATACTACTATATATGGAATAACTTTAAGAATTAAATCAACTTTTATACTTCTTATTTTTGCTCCTAGCATATAAAGCTGGTTAATTATATCAAAATTCTCTTCTATAAGGGTTATCGTTGCATAGTAAAGTCCTAGTAATGTAAATGCTAAGGTTATAAATACAAAAACTAGAATTGAGAAACCATTAAAGCCAAATTTCCGCATATAAATAGAGAAGAGCTCTTTATTATCTGCAACTGCAGCTCCATATCCTAAAGTTTCATTAATTACATGCTCTATTTGCTTAACCTCTTCACCGCTAGGCCTACTTATAACTCCACCAGTACTCTCTTCTAAAGCTTCTTTCTCAACCCTATAAATCCTTACTAGAGTAACGTGATTTTCATCAAATCCTCGTAAGAACTGACCTAATTTTAATGTAGATAATACTTCATAATCTAGTGGTGAGTTAGACTGGTAAACTCCAGAAATCTTAGTAACAACATAACAATTTCTAATTATGCTTCTAATTACAATAACATCACCTACATCTATATTTAGAGAATTAGCTAATTTACATCCAATAAGAACTTCATCATCATATTTTGGGAAATCACCATTAACCACAGAGATACTATATATATCATATTTCCTTAGCTTAGAAAAATCCACTCCTCTACACAATGCGTATTTATCACCAATATAAATTGGGATTATAACCTCTGGAGCTAAGTCTATATTACCACCTAACGATAAGTTGTTTAGACCAGCTAAGTTTACAGAGCCAGAGAATATTGTAGAGCTTTTAGTATCATATATGACATTTCCAGGTCCGAGGTAACCAAGACCAGCATTTATAAAAATTAATACCCCCTCGATCGTTATGGAGAAAGCAGCTGAAATTAATACTAAGGTTATAATGAGATTTAATAATGTTTTTCTTTTAAGGTAATGATATTTAATTACTTTATGCATAGTTGCACCTCATAATGTTGATATATAATGGGATAATTGCTCCTACAGCACCAGAGATAAAGCTAAAGATAACTAACTCAATATATGTAGTTATGTTAATGATAGGAATTATTAGTATATCAAAAATCCAGTAGATTACTCTAGCGACAATTTGACTTAGAACGTAGCCAAGTGATATTCCTATAATGGATGAAGAGAATATAATTATCAGGATAGCTATTAGTAGATGCCGTAGTAAAAGCCTTCTTTTAGCTCCAATCATAATTAACTTCTCAATATCTTCATTTATGGATCTAGAAAGCCTTAATGAGTTTATAAGTGTACACATTAGAATAAGTATATAAATTGGGATAGACCATATCCTAACTAACTCGATATAGGATGATGATAAATCATTAATAAATAGCTCTGCGTTATTAATTGGATGAACACCACAAGCTTTACTAACAAAAAATGTGTATTTTTGTTCAAGATTATGAATTATATCTAGAGATGAAATTATATAGTTACCATATACCCCACCTATAGAACTAACATGTTTATCCCTTAAATCAATTATAAACGTAGAATTGGAGACCTCCATATACAACCTTTCATTCCTAATAAACTTTATCAAGTTAGAACCAATTACTATCGAGTAATCATTAGAACTTTTAATACCTAATGAATCTAAAAGCACACTCATATTACTAGTTTGTAGATAGATTACTGATGAACCATTTATATATCCATAATAAACATCAACTTTAGTATCACCATCTACATATGATATATAATACTTGCTTTTAGGGACATACTTGTTAGCTAAGGATTTAATAGTATCAAAATGCGACATAACTGCCCTATATGGTGTTAATATACATGTTAACAAAACTATCGTAATTACTATAGATAGAGTTACCCTAGATCTAAATATTACCCTAAAAATCATGATACTCTTAATATAATATTATAATTTGATACGATATATAATACTCATGACCTGGTAGTAGCCTATGAGTAAACTAGAATTTTCTTCATGAATGATTTATCTATAATAGTGATTCTATGACCTAGATTTTCTCCATACAACTTAAAGATTGGGTAGAGTGGTAGATACTTCCCTCCAGATTTAACAACATAAATCTCAGTATATTTCTCAGATGTGTTGCTTATCCAGACTAATATGTCATAAAGAAGACTTCTTATAAAGCGGTTTAAAAGAAATTTCATATGAATTTTAGCTAATTCTGTATTTGAATATTTAATCTGAAATATCATTTGTTGGTCTAAATTAAATTTGTAGGCCTTACTTATAGGAGAAAATTGATCTATCATTACAATGAATTTTTTTAGCAGATGAAGTGGATTTATATTTGGCATTTTAATTAAATATCCCTCATCATTATAGACTACCATTCCAACATTTACCCTACGGTTAAGGATAAAGTGAATAATAACTTGGATAGTATTATATAGAACTTCATCTAACTCTTCTGGTGTTGATACACCAACATCGACCATTATGAAAATTGGTGCTATCCCTATTTGCTCAAATTCCTTAATAATCAGCTTTTGCTTTTCAACACTCTTCTTGATATGTATCGCCTTCGGGTCATCTCCTGGAGTATATTCTCTACAACCGATAAACTCTCCAGTTCGAGATTTAGTTTGCCCGTATAATACTGGCATTACCATTTCCTCAGCTATTTCTGACCCTACGCCTAAACTTGCTAGTAATCTACGTGCTCGCTCTATGGCTATTGTTAACTTAGGTTTTATTATAATATCAGTTTTAATCGAATATTTTTTTATTATTAAGCCTTTAGTATCGTATATAAGAATAGTTAATGTGCTAGTATATTTTCCAATTTTACTGCTATGAAGCTTAATCTTGCCATTTATATATTTTCCGCTTTCTACTATTGCAGATGATGGAGAAAGAGTAAGTATGTATGAGGAATCTTCTACATTTGGCATTAATATTCCTACATCAATGTGACCTTTATTTAAAACTTTAAAGGAATATTCATGTAACTCATCTCTAATACCTAATATCTTATTAGGAAATTGTATTGAAAGTTTATCTAAATTATGTGTAGTATATTGGAAAAATGCTATAAGGTAGGCTACATATGTAGTTGATAATGCGATAATTTTAATATCAAATATAAGAAATATTAGGCTTATGATAAATGCAGATAATATTAGAACGCATGTAAAGCCTAGTCTCCGAAACCTTGGTATATGTTCATAGCTTAAATTCAGCTCAATAATACTACCGTGTATCGCTAATAGTGAAATAGGAACTGATAAAAAAGTGTAGTAACCACCTAAAAAATTATTATAAATTATGTGTATTGTTGGTCCTAGTGCTAATGATGAAAGTAAGCTACTTATGCCTTTACGTATCGTCATAATTGAGAGTAATATGAGGATTGGTAATGTGTAAGTAACATTCTTATTAAGTAATAAGTAAGTTAAGATTATCGATGTATATACTAAAATAAGCGATGCTGATAGAAATTTATTCATTTAGGTACGGGCACCTCAGATAATGCCCTATTAACAATATCCTCAGGTTTAACGCCTTCAATTTCTAGTTCAGCTTTAATCTTAATTCTATGGTCTAATGCTGCATGTAACAGAAACTTAACATCATCTGGGATTACATAGCTTCTCTCTTCTAAGAATGCTAGCGCTCTACAGCCCTTATATATCGCAATTGCGCCTCTGGTACTTGGTCCAATTAGCACCTCAGGATAATTTCTTATAGCTTCAAGAATATCCTCAATATAACTAATTATTTCTGGACCAACATAGATGCTTTTGATAAGCTCTCTTATCTCAAGGATTTCACTTGGACTAGATAACGTATTAATTGGTAATTCATCTATATAATCGATTTTTTCTAATACAGCGGATTCTTGCTCTCTTGTATTAGGGCCACTCCAAACCCTAAACATGAATCTATCAACTTGAACTTCAGATAATGGGTACGTACCGGTATATCCATATGGTAATTGTGTCGCTATAACCATAAATGGTTTTGGCAGGCTTAAGGTCTTACCTTCAATTGTCACTTGACCTTCTTGCATAGCTTCTAACAGAGCTGCTTGAGTTCTAGGTGGACATCTATTTAACTCATCAGCTAGAAGTATATTACAGAATATTGGCCCCCTAACTAATTCTCCACGTCCAGTAGGTGTATATATATGGAAACCGATTACATCTGATGGTAGAGTATCAGCTGTAAATTGAATCCTCTTAAACTCTCCACCAATAACCTTAGCGAAAACCTTAGCGGTTAAAGTTTTTGCAGTACCAGGTAATCCCTCAATAAGTACATGACCACCAGCTAATAGTGCAGTTAAGATTATCTTAAGAGGATCATGTTTTCCAATTACTACTTTACTCATTTCATCAAGTAATTTCTTCATCTTCTCAGCATATATTGAAAGCTTCTCTTCATCCATTAAGCTAGACACCTCTCTTATACATTACCCTTACAATCATTATTAATATTGACATCATAAATAGTGCAGTTATATATGGTGATACATATGGATGAGATAACCAGTTAATAATCATAACAATATATTTCCTTATTTGATAGTGAAGATTATCCTTTAAATGATACTGATCTATCCAGACATTTTTATTCTTAACAAGATTTAGAATTAACTTATAATTATCGCCCATATCAACCATACTATTTAAGAGGAAACTTGGGTCTGAAATCACATAGACAGTACCAGATTCATATTTAAATTTAGCAATAACAGGAAATGGACCCATCTGCTCTCCAGGATCCCAAATGCCATTTAAATTATTATCTAGAAATGAAAAGCTACTACTAAACGCTAAAACCTTGACTTTAGGTGATAAGATATAGAGTGCTGATGCATGATTAAATATTATTTCAGTAATATTAGCTACATCTGGATCTTCACTAAACTCAATTATTCTAGGTAAACGTCCATTCTTATAGTTAAATAGTGAATCTACCAGCATAGTATTATTAATTATAGTTACATAATCTCCAAATGCTCTTAGTATTTGATCTGCATAACCATAATCATCTAGAATAATTAGTGTACCTCCATTTTTAACGAAATTCTTCAAATTTTCTATCTCTAGATCTATATATCTTGAGTATGATATAGTTATAATAGCAGTTTCACTTGGATTTTTAATGGGAAATGTAAATGGTTTGTCGATTATCGTTGCATTAAGCCTATCAGATATTACCGTATATCCATTCCAGAATGGATTTACTATGCTAAAATCAATTGTTGGTGGGACATAGAGAATTAGTAACACAGCTGTTATCATACCTATGATGACCATGAATTTAGATGTTGAAGACTTATCTTCTAAAGACACGTAGAATCGCCTCCTTAAGCTTTATAGCCTCCTTAACCATAGACTCTTTAACTGATTTACCCGAATATAATTCATATTCTGTATATAATGTTAGCTTCCAGAATTCGTCCTTTACAGGTTTAATATGTGGCTCAACACGTTTATAATACTCTCTAATGGTGTCTGAGGGTTGTGGGAGACCAACTATGCCAGATATTTTCTTAATAACAGCTTTATAAATTGGGATAATCTTACCAATACCTTTAAAGATAACCCATTTATCAATGAAACTTTTAACTGCGTCTACTTTACTAGTTGTAGCTACATACTTCGGTTTATAAGTGACGTATGGCTTTGGCTTTTGTGCTGGTATTGGTACTTTAGGAAGCTTAATCGGATATCTTCTAAAGAAGAAAAAAGCACCTATGAGGAACACTATGACGATAATAGATGATATAGTATTTATGACAATGATTTTAACCTGTTTTGAAACTACTGGGTACCATTTCTCTACAGGCTTAAAGGTAACTGTTATATAGCAGTCTCCAAATACAAATGGAGCGTCTACCGATATACTAAATCTACCATTTAAATCAGTACGCAATAAATACACGCGATCTAAAATTTTAACCTCGATAGTCTCATTTACAAGTAGATTTCCATCAACATCCATAGCATATCCATGTAAATTAACTTTACCAAATGGATAAACAACAAAACTATTGTTTACATCAACTGTAAATATGATACCCTTGTATGTGACTGTTAATATTGATGTATACATAGCATCTGAATACTCCCCATGTGGGTATACATATACCTTAAGTACATGAGGACCAATCACAGTTGTATCGTTTATGAATAGTTTAAAGCTTGATCTACTTGAGTTTACATATCCAATAAATAGTGTCTCATTGTCAAAGTATATTGCTACCTTCCTTGAAATATTGGAAAACCATGGAAAAATTAAGACTGATATATATGCTGGAAGCCCTGGATAGATGAATCTTGGTGCGTCGACGATTAATCTGGTTTTTATATAGAGGATGTTTATGGTAGTCTTATTATGTGTAGATCTGAAGTGGTTTCTATCTTCACCAGTAGGTTTATAGAACACATCTATCGTTGCTTTTGGTTGATAATAGTTAGATACATGTATGGTAGCTATGTAATATCCATCCTCGTCAGTAATTACAGACAGATTTGCAAATGGTGAGATTATATCTACCTTTCGATGTGAGAGAGGATTCTTAGCACAATATAGTTTGCCATAAACCTCAATATCATGACCTACTTTAACCTTAGTAATGTTAGTATGTATTGAAATAAATGTAGTTAATAACCAAGGTGCTTGCTCACTTATACCACTCTCAGTTTCATAGGATAACTTATATAACCTACTGAATAATTCATTAATTAAATCGTGAAGCTTATTAATCAAATCTCTTATCTCCTCTGATGCCTTTATTAATCTTGGATCATTAGGATTTACTATATATTTCCCTAATCGACTCTTAAGTTCATTAATTGCTAATTCAACTTCAGATAAGGTTTTATTCGCACTATAAAGATAAAATCTAGCCTCATCTAAAGTTTCATATGCTTCATCATATACTTCGAACTTAATTAGCAATTCTGCTCTTTTTAGTAAAGTTTCCGTTTGATTAATATCGTTGTATACTTTGAGGATTAGGCTATTTAACCTATTTACTATATATATGATTTCATTTGGTAATCCAATATATTTAAATAAGGGGAGTAATGATGTTAAGTTAAGGTTTTCAATTCCTAAGGTTGCACGGAGAAGAAGTACATAAAATGATAATAGACTTGCTGGATCCAACTCGGTACTTGCTGTATCTGGTCTTTCATGAGGAGATATATCCCCATATATGGAGGTATATGGAGATAATATTGATATGAATAGTAATAGCAATATTCCTACTGAAGCTGGCTTTACCAACTTAACCACCATAAGTATTCTGGAAATAAAATTTCTATAACACGATAAGCAACGATTAATATGAATATTATTAGGAAGATGTAATCAATTATCTTGAGATACGATAGACTTGTTTCAGCGGATGCTGGTGAGATTATAGCTCTCAGAATATAATACTCAAGTATGTATAATGATAGATATACGTCAACCCTAAGTTCATTTAGTAGTATAAGGATGGTTGTCGTAATTGCTGTCATTGTAACATAAATTAGCATATATCTACTTCTAATATCGATTTTATGTTCTTCCCAACTCATCTACTCACCAATAACCACAAATTTAGATATTAATTCTTTACGCTTAACCTCATACTCATGTAACTTGATAACTTTTTGTGTAGTTTCAGCGAGTATCGTACCTATTATCTGTATATACATATTAGCAGCAATTATCGATAATTCACTATGCCTTAATAGTGGTGACGAAAGTTTAACAGTAATTATATCGCCAGTTGGAGATTCAGATATAGCTAAATTACTAGCAATGTTCATATCATTGATAAGTATTAGTTTCAAGGAATTCTCCGCTGCATTTACGCCACCCCCAGATAACCCACCGATGCTACTCGCAATTACTGTACCTAAAGTTTTTATCTTTAATGCATAATCATCCTTTCCATATATGATTAATCTCTTAGGTATTGGTGAAAACTTAAATTCACCACTCGATGAGATAATCATTATAGGCTCCTCAGCATATTTAGATGGAACAAAATATGGGAGAACATCATGGAGACTAAACTCCTCAAGAAGATGAGCAACTGTCTCTTCATAAGCTTTCAACGCTAGTAGAGGGTTTAAACCACCCCTAACTCCTTTACTCAGAATTGCAATATAAACGATACCAACAACCGTCCATGAAAGGAAAGCAGCAGTTAGGAAATGTGAATTTATAATTATAAAAGATGTTAATGCACCAACTATACCAACTGTAAATATCAACGTACCAATTACCAAGTTTCTATTCATACCCCTTAGTACCTCTATGTAGTTGAGATATCAATATACAGTTAATCCTCTACGAAACATAAATAAGCAGACAATAATAAAATAAATTTTCTTAAGATAAACTATCAATTACAACGGACTTGACATAAGCTGGTAGGTTAAAGGATTAAGGAAAGATAAATATGAGGAGGATATTAGATTAATATTGGTTGTGATGAGGCGGTGGCTGTCAGAGCCTATATGGCCATGAAGAAGTGGAGCGACGCTGAACCACAAAAAGTGAAGACCAGACTTATATTTTTTCCTTTTTATAATTATTTTTGTGAAGAATTGGCTTAAATATCCGAGTATAAAGAGAATTGAAGTTTACCTCGCAGCTAAGAACGGCGGCTACGAGTACTTGAGCATGGTCTCCCTTTTAAAGAGCTATGTCGAGCCAGTATACTACTTCGCCAAGTTCCTAGGCTATGATGACCCTGAGAGCCTACTACAAGATATTAAGAGCGGTAGGGTGAGCGTTGAGGATGCCATCGTGAGCTGGAGGATGAAGCTTCTAGCCGATAAGAAGGCGCCGAAATCCCTGATAAGGTATAATAATGGGGTTAAGAGGTGGCTATCTGTAAACGGGGTTAAGGTCAACTGGGAGGAGATCAACAATAAAATTCCGCTGCCCAAAGGCAGGGAGATCGTTGAGGACAGGATCCCGACTAGGGATGAGCTTAAGATGCTCTTGGCTAGGGCGAACTTGAGGATGAAGGCTATAATTGAGATAGCCGTCTCAAGCGGGATGAGAATTGGAAACATTTTAAACTTGAAGGTCGGGGATTTAGATCTGGACAGCGATCCAAAGATAGGGATAATAAGGGTTAGGCCAGAGCTCTCCAAAAACAGGGTCGGATACTACGCACTGATAACTCCAGAGGCAAAGCAGATCCTAAAGCAGTACCTAAGCACAAGAGGGGATTTAAGCCCTGACTCGTGGCTGTTCCCATCATGGAAGGATCCCTCTAAACCCATGACCTATAAGGCGTTCCAGCTGGCATGGTCTAGACTGCTGAAGAAAGTAGGGCTCAACGTTAAGAGCAGGAAGGGAGGGTTCTACCAGCTCCACGTCCACGTATTGAGGAAGTACTTTAGGACTATGCTTGAGGGATACCTGACAAAAAGCCAGATAGAGAGGCTGATGGGGCACCTGAAGACCGAGTACCTCGACGGATCATACTTCAAGCCCCCAGACCAAGAGCTTATAACGGCTTACAAGAAGGCCATGCACAGGCTAATGATCCTGAAGGACACGGCCTCCGAGGAGGAGAGGAAGAGGCAGCTACTCCTAACGGCCAAACTATTAGGTCTTCCAGACGACAAGATTAAGAAGATCGAGGAGATTCTCTCTAGGCCGATAACGATAGAGGAGGCGGTGGAGGAGATAAGGGGGCTGATTCAGGGAGCAAAGGAGGACTACATGACAAACGGCGGAGCAAGGAGGATAAAAATAGTGAGGTCAGATGAAGAGCTGATACACCACCTCGAAAGAGGATGGAGGATCGTCAGGGAGCTCAGAGACGGAAGAATAATACTTGAAAGGTGAAATTTTATGTATGATCTTTCAGCAATTGCCTCACTCCTTATGTCCATTATATTACAATATGCACCACCTTTTCTTCTCTCGCTATTTTCTGCATTGTTATTCCACTACCTTATAGAGCGGTGGAAGCGTCCCGACATCGATATTCTCGAAGATCAAGATGAATATAATCCGCAATTTAAACAGCACTTTCTTCACGTAAGGGTTGTCAATAAGCAAGGTAAGCGGATAAATAAAAATGCGGCAATTGATGCTGAATCAGAAGTATATATAATGGATGCTAAAACACGTAGGTTAAAAGAGGGTTCGCCATTTTCAACTAAATGGGCAAGGCTAACCACAGCAGTAGCAGCTGCAAAAAATGATCAATTTTACATAACATACTTTCCGCTTAATCCTCCAGCTGAGAGAAGGATAAATATCTATCCAGGGCAGATGGATGGTGGTAAAGAGGGATTGCAGCTTGACGTGATTCTTAAAAATAAGGGGGAATCTTGCTGCTGGATCCATGATCCGCAACTTTACCATGCTAGAGCGGATGAGAGGGAAAAATGGAGGCTTGAGAAAGGAACCTACTACTTAATGATAAGAATTCGGTATGCTGGAGGAGTCTCAAAGCCCAAATTTTTCATTTTAGAAAATGAAAGTGAGGATCCTTCGAAGGTGAAACTGAAAGAGTGCCCAAGGCAGAAGCTGAAAGAATTAAAGAAACTATTTAAGCAATATATTTCTTAAGCTCGCCTTAAAGCAACTCGCTGGTTCTCGGAGCGCATTATTTTTATTTGGATGCTGGCTTTACCAGTAATGCATCTCTTGAGAGTGAAAGGCTGTTGGGTGACGCCTTAGCTAAAGCGGCAGAGAAAGTCATTAAAGAGCTGTAAGTTAGTGCTAAGTTATAATCTCAATCTCAGAAACAAAAATAAAAAATGTAAAGGGAGGGAGATGTGATATTAGGATTGTGACTCTTCAACCGCTTCGAGCGGGATGCCCAGTGACGCCAGCAGCTTGTAGAACCTGTCTTTTTTTCGATGCCTTCCTCGATGGCGCTCAGCTTCCTGCGGAGGTCGTTTAGGTCTTTCGACTCAGACAGGCACTTCTTGATGATGAGCACGGCGTCGCGGAAGCCGAGGTAATAATCATCCTTCAACCTCTCACCCCAAACCCTTCATTAAGTCAGGCTTATCTGGCCGCTCCTAACCAGGTTCAGGATGCTGCTGTCCAGCTCGTACTCTATGTCCCAGTCTCCGTTCCTCCTGACATCCCGCCTAGTAATTACGTCCTTATACCTCATGTTCCTCGCTCGGGTGTTTATGCCAGCTAAGAGCCCAGTGACCTTACCACGAGTCCAGCCAGTCCTCTGCATTAAATCGTTCCTAGTGATCCTCCCGCCGTTATTGTAAACCTCCCTTATAAACCGCTTCTGATCGTCGGAAAGACCCCTCCACAGCTCGTCAAATGCCTGAGCATTCCACGAAGCCTCCCCTCTGCGGATCCTCTCCCTCTGCTCCGTTGCCGCCTTTATAATCCTGTTTAATACGCTAACGTCGTTTTGACTGTTTATCCAGCTTATGACATCCTCTGGAGTCAGGCTGGCCGACACCTAAACCACCCACTCTATATGATTCACGTGGATCATATAAAAGCTTTAAATTAGGTAAATCAGATGAACCATACGGTTTCCATAGTATGCTCAGTTTTACGCATGCTGAGGCATTTTAAATTAAGATGCCAGTTAAGTGCTTGAGATTGTCAGAACATACAGGTTGTATTTTGATATTGAGACCTATACGGCCTCAGGCGTCCTGAATGGCTCGTAGTCATCCAGCTTTAGAATGCGCTTTACTGGCTTCTTACCCGAATACACTATATCTTCAGGCCTCCTCAGCTCCTCTTCATCGAAGTAGAAAGGGATGAACGGCGGCTCGCTCGGCGATGCGCCAGGCTCGGCTGATTCCTCCCGTGACGCCTGCAATAAATCCAGCATGTCGATTTCAGTCGGGCTATTCACGTGCCGATACTTCCTCATGCTCCTAATCTTAACTTCGGGCTTAGTTGTCCGTATTCCCAAGAGCCTAGCTAACCCTTTTTGCCTCTCCTCTCTATCCTCCTTACCTTTGACTAAATGCTGCTTAACCTTAAACTCCTCGTAGATCTGATACGCATCTGGATTGACGTGCCTGCTGGGAGCCGTCATGGAAACGATCCTCCCCTCCTTATCAACCTTAATAAACCGAAAAACGTTGACGAAGAGGGTCTTCCGCTTGCCCTTTCCGATCCCGAGCCTGTGGATCGTGAAAAACACGACATCAGGCACTCTTCCCCATCCAAGAGCGAGGGCTTTCTCCTCAACCCTCCTTCTAGCGATCTTCATCAGCTGCTCGAGGCCAGCCAGGCTTTTCGGCATTGCGGCTTGGAGGATCGGGAAGGATCGCCAAATTGTAGTCCGCCCTCTTCTGTAGGAGCGGTAGACATGTTCCATGCATCCCTCTTCATATGAGCTTTGCCTATGTTAAACGGCTTATTTCCGTCGATCTAGGCTATCTTACAGCTCTATTTGTTTTTACCCAGTTCTCTGAATAGCAGGGTTATCTGGAGATATATTTCTGCGCAAAAAGTATAGTGATCCTCGTTTTATAGATCGATTTTTTGCTGGAGCGGGGAGGCTGAGGTAGTCTTTGAAGACGAGGCATATGAGTATCTTCTTCAGGAGGCGATAAGGCTGTATAACCTCTTCCACGTAGACGATGTCCCGCTGGTGAGCATCGATATGAAGTGGAAGCTGGCCAGGCTGTCGGCTGCACTAGCATTCTTAACACTATCTTCTACCGAGGACTACAGGAGGGTTATCGTGACGAAGGAGCACGTAAAGTATGTGGTCGATTTCGTCGAGAGTGAGTATAAGAGAGCAGGACTGCACATCCTAGCACAAGTTAGCAGGTATGAAACGCTGGATGAAGAGGAAGCGCAACAGTTGATAGATGAGATCTCGGTGAAGGTCGGCTTAGCTCCAGAAACCATCGTTGACATTATTAGGTTTATCGTTATGCAGGGGCGGGTGACCAGGGAGCAGGTTAAAACTAAGTTCTGCTTATCTGAGAATAAGGAGCTGCGGCCGCTGCTAGCCGAGCTTGCCAATGAAAAGCTAATAAAGAGCGGCAAGGGAATTTACCCGACTTCCAGAATGATCGACCTATACAGAATCCTTGATCATCAAGGTTATCAAGGTTATCAACGTTATCAACCTCAGAAGAAAACCCCTACCCCATACCTCCCTACAACCGAGCCCCCTGATTCTATGGGGAAGCACTAGTAGTATGGCCCCCCTCATCATGAAGGCGAGCAAACAGACTAAATGTGCTAAAGAGCTGGAGACCGAGCTAAACAGCCTGCTTCGGAAATTCGGCTATAGCGGCTATCAAGTAGTTATTATGGATGATGTAAGCAGGGAAATCTATGGAGAGATCGACACAAAAAACAAGGTTATTTACATCTATACATCAGATCCAGAAGAGGCATATAAAACTCTCTATCACGAATTGCTTGAGCTTGAGCTGAGACCATTGCTAAACAAGTACCGCAGCCTAATAAACCTCCTGATAACATATATAAATCAGGAGCTAGAGCGTGAGAAGGATAAGACTATAGAGCGCATAATAAATTGGTTAATCGATAATAGCGATAATAAACCTATTCCTATTTAAGATGCCTGCCTCATATGCTATTTAATTTTACATAATTTTATTCTACTTTGAGAGAAGTTATTAGTTATTTCTTTTACTTTAGAAATTAAATCATGTGGGCAGCGATTAATATTTAAATTCTCAAAGCAGTCATCTCCAAATTCAGAAATCGGAATATAACAGATTTTGCCAGTTTCATCTTCAGTTATAATTGCTGAGGGAATTATAGATTCTTCGGATATTTTTGCTATAGCCATTATTTGTCGTTTAGTATGCGATGAGGTAAGCGAGTTAAGAGTTTCTATCTCCAATAAGATTACATCACAGGATTTCTTCCGATTGGTTATGATAAGATCTGGCTCTGCACCGTTGATATTAGGATGTCTGAAGTAGAGATATCTATGTTCAATAGCCTTTAAAATAACCTGATTAAGTATTTCATCATGATATGAACTACTTGCAAATCTGCTCTTCGGATGTATTAAATGCCTATCTTTATATAGAAACTCAAACTCTGTAGTTTCAAAGCCTTTCATAGAATCATTTCCATGATCATAACTTTTATAATAATTTTCTTGTGCATTCTTAATATCAGCAATATCTGAGATCAGCGGCATCCCACCACCTATGTATTACCATATTGTTACTTTTGGTTTTCGTATTTCCCTGCTATAGTCTTTTGTTTCAACTATGAGAACTACGTCATTTAAGCGCTTTTGATACTCTTGATAAAGACTCCATACTTTTTCTTCTTCTGAACCTGGTAATAGATCAATATTTAACCCTACTCTCTTTGCCTCCTCATAAGTTATCACGAAATCATGTGATGGATACTTTAAGAGTGCCGATACAACCTGTTTTATCTCTTCTTTGGTCTTTCCTTTAAGGTGATAGTTGTCAAGTAGAAGCTCCGCATATTTCTTAGCTTCTTCTATTGTAGCTCTGCAGAACCCTACGTGGTTATAATCTATTTTCATAAAATAGTCTGCAACACTAGTTCCATATTTGGAAAGCAGAGTTGGCAAAACATTATCAACGAATTCCTGAACTGATCTTGCGGGTATCATTATATTTGTCATAAGGGGATGTGAGACTATCGGGTCTATCGGCCCTAGCTCGCTAAACCTGGTCATATAAATCTTGTTACTTCCTAATGTGAGTAGTGTGGCGGCAGACTTAGCCTTCTCAACAACGATGACGTTAAACTCCTCTACAAATCCCCTAATTATATTTACAATTTTATATGCGGCTGCAGCTTCACCTCCTAAAGAATCTAATATTATTTCAATTCTCTCAAACTTCTCCTCACCGCCTCTCCTTACTAGCGTCTGCCTTAATACCTCGTATACAAGTGACGCGTCATCAATACTCATCCCAGCATACCTACTATATACTAAGCTTATAATTATAGAGTTACGTTGCTTCTCTAAAGAATCCAATAATTTTTGGGCCTCATTCACGACATGCTCCCTCCCCGACTTAAAGCGGCATAATAATTTTCTAGTAGCCTTTTTATTTTCCCACTAGTATAAAGTTCGATTTCCCTTCGAAGCTTAATATAATCCTGATAATCACGCTTAACTTTTTCATATTCGTTTTTCATAATTTATTCACCAAATTAATATTGATATACATAATGAAAATATTTAAGATTCTAGTTAAATAATGATCATTTTCCTGATAAATCAATTTTTATGTAAAAATTATATATTAAAACTGCTCTCTTGACGTGATCCTTTTATCCTGCTTAAAATTTATGATATCATTTAACTTGTTCATAAATAAGTTACTATTTTTGTAATTATAGACATACAGTGAGTAAATCTTTTATCTTTCCGTCATCTATTATATATAAATAATTATGTAATGATATGTAAAATTCTGTTCTTCACAAAGTGAAGTGGAAGAGCGACGCTGAGCCGCCTACGGGATTTCCGTATGTAGAGGTGAATAGGGGGTTATATAGGTGCGGCGGAAATGTATTTTTGATGTTTGAGAGAACTGTACAAGTGGGTGGACTACCCGAGCATCAGGAGCGTCTACGAGCACCTGGCTACTCGGGCCAGCGGGGAGAAGTACGTGGATGTGAAGATGCTTATGAAGTCATACGTTGAGCCCGTGATGCACTTCGTGAGATTCCTGGGCTTTGACGATCCAGAGAGCCTGCTGGCCGCCATTCGTGGGGGAAAGGTCAACCTCGTAGACGTTGTTGCCAGGTGGAGGAGGGTCCTGACATATGAGACTGTACTGTTAACCCCTAAGGGATTAGGAGATTACTCATAGGGCATAGCCTGTACCTGCTATCCCAATCCTCAATGGCCTTAACTGACTCCGTTGCAACTCTTCGATAAACCTCTGCAAGCTCGTCAGCGTAGAACTCCACAGACCTCCAGTCACTACGGTAGGAGTTGACGTTAACCAGCGCATCAACATCCTCAAGATACTCTCTAGCGGCGTTAAGGGCCCCAATAACGTCCTCACGTCTTGGAGGTTTAAACGTCTCCCTACCTAGCACCTTAGGTATACCTGAAGCGAATTGGTATATCCTATATCTCACATCCCTACCTATGCTAGCTAAGAACTTAGCTATCCTAGATATCTCATCAACACCTATAACTTCTGGTATTATGATTGTACGTACGTAGAATTCAATTCCCGACTCGTACAGTAGCCTGACAGCCTTTAGGACCCTGACATTATCCTTACCTGTGTACCATTTATGAACAGACCTCGTGTACGCTTTAACATCAATCTTTATAAGGTCTACACCTGCTGACTTTAAGGAGCCAATGTATTCTCTGTCCAGCATGTAGCCGTTAGTTGAAAGCTCAATCTTAGACACACCCAGCATCTTAAGTCCCTCTACAAGCTTAAGTAGGAATTTACGGTTGAGCGTAGGTTCCCCTCCAGTTACTACCACTTGATTTGCCACATCACATCCCCACACATACTTACATCCCCTAGTGAAGACCCTCAATAGCCTATCGACGCTAAAGCTCCAGCCTACATCATCCCTCGCTATGGCGAAGCATCCTCTACATCTAAAGTTACACCCAGCAAGGTTTATGTATGCCCTTTTAACAGGATGCTCTATATATGTCAGTGATGGCACCTTCCTAAACATTTACATGCCACCACGCATTGACTAGTTGTCATACTCTACAAGATATATTATAACCCCACTCATTAAACTTACCCTGAACATTACCTGTTTGGTCCAGACACCTCTGAAAAGTGTTTCTTAAGAGCCGCTATGCAAATTTCCTTGCAAGCTCCCAAAATGTGTTAATGCGTCAACGAAAACATAATGAACCCAAATTCCTCGCCGTTTTTTATCATCTCGTCCAGCTCCTCATAGGAATCTAATACAAATGGAAGAACCGGAATATAAGCGACTCCTGTTAAAAAACGCCTTGAATAAGATTTTACCATATTTACTATAAATTTTAGTTTTTTTCTATCTAGCTTTTTATGAATATGAAGTCCTTATATTATTTGATTAAGGGTAGAAGAAGTGTTCGTGCTTATAAAAGGAAATCTGTTCCTATTAGTATTTTAAAAAGAATTTTAAACGCTGCCCGTTGGGCACCTTCTGCGCATAATGCCCAACCTTGGCGTTTTATTATAATTGAAGATGAAGATTCTAAATATATGTTAGCAAAAACAATGGCTCATGCGTGGCTTAAGGATCTAATGTCCGACGGTATACCTGAAAATAGGGCTTATGAAATCATTAGGAAAGAAGCTATTGAAAGATTTACTAAAAGTCCGGTATTAGTTTTGGTATGTTTAACTATGAAAGACATGGATATGTATTCTGATGAACGTAGGAATAATGCTGAACGTACTATGGCTATTCAGAGTGTAGCCGCCGCTATTCAAAACTTATTATTAGCAGCCCATTATGAGGGATTAGGAGCATGCTGGGTATGTGCACCATTATTTTGTTCAAAGGAAGTTTCTAGAGCATTGAGTTTACCTGAAGATTTCGAACCTCAAGCAATTATTACATTAGGATACCCTGCTGAAAAACCTACTGCTCCACCGCGTAAGCCCTTAAATGAGATAGTATGGGTATATAGCTTAAGTGAGGGGCTTAAAAAATGGGTAGTATGATACAAGGTATTAAGGTTACAGCTCTCGCTGGAGGTGTTGGTGCTGCTAAATTCCTTAGAGGATTAATTGAGATTGTTCCACAGGAAAAGATTACTATAATAGGTAATGTTGGAGATGATTTAGAGCTTTATGGACTGTATATAAGTCCAGACCTTGATATATTAATGTATACACTGGCTGATATTGTAGATAAAGAGAAAGGATGGGGAATTCATAATGATACATTTAATTGTTTATCGATGCTTTCAAGGTATGGGTTAGAGAGATGGTTTATGCTTGGAGATAAAGACCTTGCAACTCATATATACAGGACGTATTTACTTAAGAAGGGATTAACTTTATCCGAGGTGACTGAAAAGCTATGTAAGCTATTAGGACTTAAGGTTCAGTTAATTCCGGTAACTAATGATCATCTAAGAACAGTATTAGTAACTAATGAAGGTACTCTCGAGTTTCAAGACTACTTTGTTAGGAGGAAATGTAAACCTAAAGTTAGTAAAGTTTTATATATAGGGGCTGATAAGGCGAAACCTGCAAATGGCGTTATAGACGCCATTCTTAATGCGGATATCATAATAATTTGTCCAAGTAATCCTATTTTAAGTATAGCTCCAATTTTATCTATTAACCAAGTTAGGCGTACATTAATAAAGAGTAAAGCTGTAAAAGTAGGGATATCACCTCTTATTAAGGGTAAAGCTATTAAGGGACCTGCAGATAAACTAATGAAGGAGATCGGAATTGAAGCTTCAGCATACGGGGTGGCTAAGCTGTACCAGAATTTTTTAGATGTTTTTGTGATTGATACTCAAGATAAAGGTCTTAAACGTGATATTGAGAAACTGGGAATTAAAGTGCTAGTTACAAATACTTTAATGAAAACTCTTGATGATAAAATTAGGCTTGCTAGGGAAGTTTTAGAGTTTATACTCTATAAAAAGTAAGGTAGTATGACGTTTAAAGTATATTCTATAGTTCCTGTGAAGGGAACTTTATTAGGTAAATCAAGATTACTAAGTGTTTTAAGCGATAATATTAGAAGAAAATTAGTAATTCTAATGTTTAAAGACGTAATTACGAGTTTAAAGGAATCTAAGTTTTTAAGTGGAATTATCGTAGTAAGTCCTGATGATAAAATACTAAATCTTAGTAGGAAATATGGGTGCATAGCTATAAAGGAAAAACCAAAAAGCTTAGGATTAAATCGTGCTGTAAAACTTGGAGTAAATGCAGCCATAGCTAGACATGCCGATGCGGTTCTCATCGTATCGGCAGATGTCCCATTAGTAACTAGAGAGGACATAGATTATATAATCTCAATAGGCTATGATTTAAGTAAGAATCAACCATATATGATAATAGCACCTTCAAAAGATGGGGGTACGAATATCTTAATGTTAAGCTTACCATCAAGCTTCACATTTAAATATGGATTTCACAGTTGTAAAAAACACTTAGCAGAGGCTATTAAACTCGGCTTAAAAACGATAATAGTATATAATGAGAGAATTAGTCTAGATTTAGATAAAAAAGAGGATATCGAATTTATCATTAAAAGCTGCACTGATAAGGAAACCGTTAAATTCCTAAGGTCAGTATTATAGTAATTTTAGTAATATTAAAAAATGAGCTAGTTAAAATACTTTAAATATTGTTTAAACATTCCATTTAGTAGGTATAGCATTAAAACTTTAGTTAAAAGTATTAAATATTAAAGCACTATATAGATTATCAATATCTCTCAATTTCTCAAAATTTAAAGATAATTTTAGATAGGTTGAGATATCCTATGAAAATATGATGTCTTTATTATATACTATTTTATGAATTAATATTTTAGGAAAACTTTACTTCTTTTGATATATATTTTAGCTTATACTACTCTATATTTATCATATATAATGATAAATACTTTGTATTTATATTTTTAGGGTGTCTGTTGATGAGTGAAGCTGGAAGGCCTCTTGGTGTTTCTATAATAGCTATACTAATAATAATAGGTGGTATCATGATGTTCCTAGGTGGTCCGGTATTCGCTGTTTTAGGAATAATATATATAATTGTAGGTGCCAGCCTCTGGACTGGCAAGGAATGGGCTAGAAAGGCAGCTATAATTTTAAGTGTTTTAGCGATTATCACTAATGCTGTCAGCTTTAATATAGTTGGTATAATAATAAACATTATAGTAATTTATTACTTAACTAGAGAACATGTTAAAGAATATTTCTTAGGGTAAATCTCTCTAGTTTTTTATTCTCTCCTTTATCTACAATAAATGCTTCTTGAATATTAAGATATTTAAGATTCATAAAGACTTGAGGAGTAAACATCATTAGTATGAAGATAGAAGCTATTTATATTGACAAGGAATTACTTGAGGAGCTACTTGAAGGTGCGAGACTTACTCATCCTAGGGAAGTTATTCTACTCTTAAGAGGAAAGAAGGTTAGAGTGCAGGATGCTATTAAAATTTTTCTTGAAAGCTATTTGGTGCCTCCACTTCCAATTCATGGTAGAGGATTTGCATCGTATCGTTTGTCGATGCTTCCATTTTATCCTGATATTGTAGGTACATTTCATTCCCACCCAAGTGGTTGTCCAAAACCATCAATTGTAGATTTAAACAATTTTATTGGATTGTTTGTAGCTATTGCTATATATCCATATAAATCAATTAACGATATATTTGCATATGATAAGAATGCGAATCCTATCCAATTTAAGCTTAAGACCTAGATTTAAGCTTAACTATTTAGCTAATTATCTTAAATTCTTTCGATATAATCAGGTAGTATCTAGCTACGATATAAGAGCAATTTGACTTGAATGGTGTAATGAAAGTTTCTGATAGGGGTATCCGACATATTACTCTAGATATTTTTGGGAATATAATGACTAAGCTTATGATTCTTGTACTATCTTCTTAACTTTTTCCTTGAAATATGAAATTGCTTCTGCTATATACTCCTTCTTTATATATCCATGTGGAGTTTCTACCTCGAATACCCTCTTTGGAATTCTAATTTTCTCAATATCAAATCCTAGATTTACCTTTAATCTAAGCTTTTCATTATAAATTTTCTCACCTATCTTTTCTAGGTCCTCAACACTATACTCATATCCTAATGCTTTAAACGCTCTAGAAACTAGCTCTGGAGTATATATCCCTCTAGCGAAAAAGCAAACTACCAAACTTGAAAGTACTTGACGCCATTTCTCCTCCTTAATTAATATATCAACTAGTGTTTTTGGGTCGTATGCTCCCTTTTGATCAATTGAGTATCCAGCTCCATCTAAATGGCTATGACGGAGACCAATTGTATATCCGATGTGTGCGCCTGGTCCCGTATGATAACCTGGCATCTCGTTTCCTCCAAATGCTAATGCAAATTCTTTACCTCCATACTTCTCTGACGCATTCTCAACACCTTCTGAAAGGGATTTATAAAAGTCATTCGGCTGTCCAACGATATACTTAACCGCTTTAATATAATTCTCATAATCTCCAAACTCCAACTTTATTAACGTATCTTTTTCGGATATTAGCCCCTTCTTAAGAGCCTCTGTAGCCCAAGCAAGACATACACCTGTAGATATTGCATCTAAACCCATAGATTCAACACTATGAATTAGCCTTAATAATCCAACTCTATCGCCTATACCCAGCATAGTCCCTAGAGCATAAATCAATTCATAATCATATGATATCATTAATGTTCTATAAAAATATGGCTCTTCCTCATATGGTAATCTTAGCGCTGCGATATGGATACATGCTGTTGGGCAGTGACTACACGCAACTCTACGCCCCAATACGTGCTCAGCTAAAGCTTCACCACTAATTTCCTCAGCATACTCAAAACTTGGTGATGATAAATTTCTTGTCGGTAACGCCTTAATCTTATTTAAGGGCTTAATGTTAATTGAAGTTCCAATTAAATGATATTTCTTCATAACCTCGGTTTCGACGGCTTTCTTGAAAATCTCATTATATACTGACCAATAACTTTTTAAATCCTTTATAGATTTACTGCCCTTCCCAATTATAACAATAGCCTTAAGCTTTTTAGAGCCAAATACTGCTCCTAACCCTAGTCTCCCAAAGTGTCTATACGTTTCTGTAGTGACACATGCGTATCTAACAAGTCTCTCACCAGCACCTCCAATACGCATAATAGTTCTTATACCCCTACCACTTTCTCTCTCAGCAATAATTCTACCAACAATTAATGAATCCTCTATTCCCCATAATACTCCAGCATCTCTAAAATATACACGCTCATTGTCTATAACAAGATATACTGGTCTATCACTTCTACCCTCAATGATAATTGCATCATAACCTGCATTAGCAATTGTAACTGCGGATCTACCACCAGCATGTGATTCTCCTAAGTTACCTGTTAATGGACTTTTAAACATAGCTATAGTTTTTGATGCAAAAGGATATGCTGGTGTAAACGGTCCAACTGCAAATACGATAATATTATCTTCACTAAGTGGATCAACATTAGGCTTTAGCTCAGATTTTAAGATTTGTGTTGCTAGACCAACACCGCCTATCCATTCATCTAAATCTCTCTCTTCAACCTCATGTGTATAGTTAGATAAATTAATTCTTAATATTCTCTTCACACTATATTCACCTCTTCAAAAGTTAGTACTCCATGTGGACAATAACTTACGCAGTATCCACAATGTACACATACAGAAATTTTACCATTATTCCTCCTAAATATCGCTCTAATTGTACATACATCTATACAGTTTCCACATCCAATACATAAATCTTCATTATATACTACCCCACCACCCTCTCTAGGCTTAAGAGCACCTGTTGGACAAACTCTAGCACACGGCGGATCTACACATGCTCTACAGAAAATAATAGTAGCACCTCTCTCAAATCCACTTAAGCTAACAGCTAGAATCCCAGAATATTCATTTCCTATCCTCGCATTTCCAGGTCGCCTTGAGCATGCAAATACGCATAATCCACAACCAACACATTTCTCTATATCCTTAATTGCGAGACGTTTCATAAACTACACTCCTTATTAACTATAAGTATATACTATATACTTGAATGTATCGAACATAACTAAATAAAAGTTATGGATATCTATAAGTCATATTTGACTACTTAAAAGCTTTTTGTATTAAGTAATATTGCAATACAACTAAACTATCATCTTTATAGTAACTAATGTGATACTTTATTTGTGTGAGTAGAAGAGATGTTTAAGGTAGCTTCTCGATATAACGAGACAATTAAGAAGCTACGGAAATTCAAAACAATAGATATCGTGGAGAGAGTGGGTGTAATTACTGCAGATAGAATTTTTCTTGAAAATCATCCGATATCAAACCCAGTTACAGCGTTTAATCCTGGAATAGCGATACTTAATGAAAAAATTAAGCTGTATGTCAGGATTGTGCTTGGATACTTTACATATGCTAGTGCTGTTGCAGAAATTACGTTACCAATAGAAACTTTAGATAAAATTTCTAGGTTACATCATAACGCTAAAATTATAGTGTATCCTGAAAATAGGTATGATATTTGGGGCGTTGAAGACCCTAGAGTTTATGTAGTAGACAATAAATTGCTTATGACATATTGTGGAAGAACAGTAAATTACTTTAATCCTATAGTTAGGGTTGAGCGTACAGTTCCAGTAACAGCTATCTATAATGGTAGATGGCGTAAGCTTTGCGTATTTAGAGCACCAGAAAACATTAGAAAACACGTAGTTAGCGATAAAGATGCATTTCTAGTTAAACTTAGAAGTTTAATGCTGTTCCATAGGGTACATACAAATGCTGAAATGTACTGTTTGACAGTTAGTAGGATTAAGGAGGATGTTCCAAAACTTAGAGGGTTTAAGGAGATAATTGTAGAGGGAACACAAATACTTTTTGAATCTCCTAAATTTGAATATAAGATTGGTTGGGGGACACCTCCGATACAAGTCGAAAGTAATAGGTATTTATTATTTTTGCATGGTGTTGATAGAGAGTTTCAGTGCTATAGGGTATTCGCTATACTCATAAATAAGGATGCTGAAGTAACTGCTGTAACTCCATATTATATTATGGAACCTAAGGAGAACTATGAGAAATATGGTGATAGACCATTTACAATATTTCCATGTGGAGCTATAATGCTAGATGACGATATTATACTATCTTATGGGGGAGGGGACTCTGTAGTAGCTCTCGGGAAAATTGATGTTAGTGAAATCATGTCTGTACTCGATATGGGAAGGTTAGAATAGACTTTTTATTAATTGCATAAACTTCTCAGCAATTTTTCTACAACTATTTTCCTCAGCATATACTTTCATCGCATCTATAATTTTCATTCTATATTGCTCATCCTCCACCAACTTTATTATCTGACTTTTTAGCTCTGCTAAGCTATTATAGAGAATAATAGGCTTTATTCC
>Ga0190367_1000381_pt1 | contig 33076 bp, 43 predicted proteins | sample 4872181011_MG_FD_171838 | JGI IMG/M metagenome (GOLD analysis project Ga0190367, IMG submission 171838) | Hydrothermal vent microbial mat bacterial communities from Southern Trench, Guaymas Basin, Mexico - 4872-18-10-11_MG | ecosystem: Environmental > Aquatic > Marine > Hydrothermal vents >...
GAATATACGCGTCAAGACTCTCTATACCAATTTTTTTTGCGGCAATAACCCTATGATGCCCATCTATGAGATAGAGCTTGCTACCCTTTTTTATCACCACTATCGGTTCTGCAAGTCCTCGCCTTAGCTCGTAGATTCTGCCCTTTAGCTCATCGGCAAAAATCTTGGTCTGCGTTGGGACGAGTCTATCCACGTCGACTTTACCTCTCTCAACTCCAACGCTCACGCCATGAACTTTCTCTATAGTTCTTTTAAGCTTTTCAACCTTGTTTGGGTCAGCTCTCTCAATCTGACTCCTTATAACATCCGCGTTTGATATTATCCCAATTAATTTTCCATATTCATCAACAACTGGCAGTTTAGAGTGCCCAGTTCTAAACATCACCCTCGCAGCATCCCTTAAATCCATGAATTCTCTTGCAACGTAGAGTTGCCTACTCATAATTTCCCCTATCTTCATCTCTGGGTCTTTCTTTAGCAAATCCCTCGATGAAACATAACCTATAACCCTCCCGCTTTTGTCAACAACAGGGAAGCCATCGTGACCTGTTCTTTGTATTAGCTCTATCGCTTCATCAACCGTATTTTCTGGTAGGAGAGTGATGACGTTCTTGGTCATGTAGTCCGCTACTCTCAGCTTCATTAAACTTCCTCTGCACCTTATAGAATAAAAAACCTTCAGCGCGAAATTACTTGCAAGCAAAATTCCCATCTAGGTTCGTGCACATTTACAGTGACTTTGCCAAGCCGTATGTTTTATATGCTCTAAAAAACTATTTTAATTTTTGAGAATGGCCAGCTGAAAAAACGTTAAACAAAATATTAAAGTCTGGCCACCTAGGGCATTGCATGGACTTCGGTACCCACATTCATTCAGAGGGGGAGGAAATAAAGAAGTTCCGAGCAATGGAGAATGGAATAAAGAGAGTTGTAAGTTGTGCTTTCTATCCAATGCCATCAGCCCCTGAGACCATGATTGATATGTTCCGAAAGTTAACCACGTTTGAGGTCAGTAGGGCAGAAAAAGGAATAACGCTCTACCCGGCGATAGGTGTTCATCCAAGATGTATACCTCTTGGCTACCACAAAGTGTTCTCTTTCATGGAGGAGAATCCGTCAAAAGCATTTGGAGAGATTGGACTTGAAACTGCAAGCGATCAGGAAGTAGCTGTAGTTGATCATACAAACGAGAGAACGGCTGGAAAAATACTTAAAGCTGGATATTGGACTGGCTTAACTCTTCAGCCCGGAAAGCTTTCGAGGGAGGAAGTTGAGAAAATAGTCGAAAAGTGCGGCTTTGAAAGGTTCCTCTTAAATAGTGATACCGGGTTCAGCGATGATGAGCTTTTTGCCGTAAGCGAGATAGAGTACCTTCTTCAAAAATTCGATGCAAGGGAGGTAGAAAAGCTTGCCTTCCGAGACGCCAAAAAGTTCCAATAGAAGGCCAACGCTCGATGAGTACTTCATGGAGATTGCAAAGGTTGTTGCTACACGCTCCACTTGCTTAAGGCAAAAGGTTGGAGCTGTAATAGTGAAGGATAAGCGAATTTTGGCAACAGGCTACAACGGCGCGCCTTCAGGCCTGCCTCATTGCCTTGATATAGGCTGTTTGAGAGAGCAACTCAAAGTACCATCGGGAGAAAGGCAAGAGCTCTGCAGAGGTGTTCATGCAGAACAGAACGCAATAATTCAGGCTGCAGTCCATGGCGTGAGCATAGCTGGAGGAACGCTCTACACAACCCACCAGCCCTGCATAGCATGTGCTAAGATGATAATAAACGCGGGAATAAAGAGGGTCGTTTACGGCAGGAGGTACGCTGATGAAAGAGGACTCGAATTTCTGAAAGAAGCTGGCATAGAGGTAGTTTACATGCCTATTGAGCGCGATGGCAATTCTGAGTAGTTTAAATCAATTTTAAAAGCTATAGAAAAAATGCTAAGACATTAAGCTTACGTATCCATTGTACAGGAACTTCAGTGAAACCGCCAAAAAGATGAGCCAAGTGCCGAAGAGAAGAAAGCTGATGAGGTTTGGAGATTCAATAATCATCGAAGGATTTTACGCTTATAAGACTATCTGATTGGGATAAGATGCGGCATCGTCCATTGATACTCCCTAAGAAGTATTTCAGACAAAAAGGCTTGAAGGGCTAATAAGCTATCCTCTGTTATCTTTAACTCGATGACCGTTGAGGAGAAGAGAAAGTATAGAAGATTGTTAAGAGACTGTTTGAGGGATTAAGGCTAAATCTTAAGAGTTTAAGGGCTATAGTAGAGGACGTAATAAAATTGGGGAAAGAAGCTTACAGCTTGAAGAAATTGCACTGCTATGCATTCGAACCAGTTAAAAAAAGGTGTTCTCTTTCTGTCCTCTTGACAGGGGATGACATTTGAGTTCGGTTTCGGAAAAGAAGGCTGTTCAGAAATTATCTGAGTGGTGAGATATGGATGACCATCTTGATTTAATCTGATAGCGCTTTCTCAACCTCCATGCGAGGAGGAAACATCCTCGCGCCATAATGCTGAATACTGTACGATGCAACGTAATTGCCCGCTCTAAGGCAGCTTTTGAGTGGGTAGCCTTTCACATAGCCATAGAGGAAGCCAGCAGAAAAAGCATCACCAGCTCCGGTTGTGTCAACAACCTTAACTTTAAACGCTGGACAGTAAACCTCCTCGTCATTCTCATACGCTTTGCTACCCTCCGCCCCCATTGTAACTACCAGAATTTCAACGTACTTCAGAAATTCTCTTACTCCAATCCCAAGCGACTTGAACTCAGGCTGGGATAAGATAACTATATCCGCATACTTCAAAAGTTCAGAGAGTTTTTCGAAACCCATCGACGAATACGGATGTCCAGGGTTGAGAATTACAGTTTTTTCCCTCGCTTTCGCCTTCCTTGCTATCTCAAGATGGGTTTCAAAGCTGTCTTTAGCGGGAAAAGGGTCTAGGTAGAAGTACTCCACTTCGTCGTAATCTTCATTAGGAATCGATACGTTCGCAAAGCCAGCAGCGTTTGGATGGACGAAGAACGTCCTTTCTCCCTCGCTGTCAACGTATATGTCAACTCTGCCCGTTTCAGGATGGGTTACAGAAACTCTGACGTCTACACCCACCCTCTTCATGCTCGATATAAAAAAGTCCGCGTCGCTGTCAGTCCCAATTGTAGAGTAAAAACGGCATGGCAGACCAAAAGATGCAAGCCCGTATATAACGTTCGCTGCCGCGCCTCCAGCCTCTTTCAAAGACTTTTTAACTATCGCCTGCCCGCCTCGAGGCGGATAGCGGTCGATTGAGTAGATGTGGTCTACGAGGGCCGGCCCAACTCCTGCGATCATTTCAAGCTGTTTAGCATTTCGTCAATTTTTTCAATTTCCTCCTTAACCTTCTCAACTATTATGCTTGTATCAAAGTACTCGAGCATGCTGCCACATCTCGGACACATGAAGTTGTACTCCATCGCCTCTTCATAGCTGATCTTTACGCATCCATTGATACATATGTAGTAGATGCTGGATTCCTCCATCTCCAGTTTTTCCTCAAGCTTTCTTTTCGTTTTTAGGAGCTCTCTCCTTAATACTTCATTTTGCTTGTCATAGTTTATCTTCCAGTAGTACTCCATCCAACCAGTTTCATCGTCTCTCTTTCTTCTATACTCTGCAAGTCCAAGTTCATACAGTGCAAAAAGAGCTTTTCTAACGTCATTTATTTCTATACCGAGTTCCTCGGACATCTGTTCATCCGTGAATTCTCTTCTCGGCCTCAACGAATATATTATTAGACCGACATCCCCGGCAACCCTTTCGATTAGTTCCCTGATTAGCTCGTCCGATTCCATCACAGTTACGTTCACGGTTATTTTCTTTTGCTTTCATCCCTCTTTAACTTTGCGATTTAATGCAATTTGATCTGATAATGGTGAGTCAAATTCGTGGAATGGCAACATATAAGTAATCCTTTACGCAGGCTTTGGTATGATCGATAACTCGAGAAAGTTAACACTGGATGACACGTTCAGATTTGCATGTTACAAGGGGATTAAATGCTTCAACAGATGCTGCTATGACTTAACGCTGGTTTTAATGCCCTATGACGTTATCAGAATAAAAAATAATTTAGGGCTGACTTCCACCGAATTTTTAAAGAAGTACACGAAGTGTCAGATCGGCTACAATTCAGGACTGCCGGTTGTATTGCTAAAGATGCGGGATGACTTGAAGTGTCCCTTCGTAAGCGATGAAGGTTGCACAATATACAAGGACAGGCCAAGCTCATGCCGTCTCTACCCCCTTGTTAGAATGAGGTCGAAAGATGAGGAGTACTACTTCATAATACGGGAGGAACACTGCAAGGGGTTTGAAGAGGCTAAGGAGTGGACTGTTCGAGAGTGGCTTAAGGATCAAGGGGTTGAAAAGTATAACGAGATGAATGACGTATTCATGGAGTTAATTTCCGCTAAATACGAGTCTGGAAAGACACTCAATCAAGATGAGCTTCAGTTGTTTTATCTTGCATGCTATGATGTGGACAGATTTAGGGAGTTCGTTACCAGTAGATCGTTAGACGTTGAAGAGAAAATTTTGAAGGATGACGAGGAACTTGTGAAGTTCGGAATCAGATGGCTAAAACAAACTCTTTTTGATAGAAAATAAAAAGCAAATTAATTTAAATTGTCTCAAGAACTCTCCTCAAATCCCTAACTCTCCCAAGGTAAACCACATCCTCATCAACTGCATAAACTTCGATTTCCTCAATATCAACATCCAGAATTGGAGAAAGGAAGGAGTCTATGCTCAAAACATCGCTACCAGACATCAAAGGTGAAAAGGCCGGAAGTACTACTATCTCCTTCTTAGCTTTCACGTGAAGATAGCAAGGAAAGCTGTAAACTCCGCCCTTTCTAACTTTCACTGCCGGATGCTCGTGACCCATTATTATTCTTTTAGCATCGCATTCCTTGTGGCCGTGCACAATTGTCCATCCGCAAACATCAATTTTTTCTTTTAACTCTACGCCATGCTTTGCAAGGATTGCTGCAAGAAAGTTATCGTGATTTCCCCTGACAACTTCTATGTTCAGTTTTTTAAAGGTTTTAAGAAACAGTTCGACGTCTTCCCACTCGTAGGGCAGATTCCTGCTGAACTCATGCTTGAAATCACCAGCGATTATAAGTTTTTCTATGTTGTACTTCTCTACGAGCTTTTCAACTGACTCTAGAACGTCCTTTATCTGCATTCTTGGAAACGCTATTCCGTAATCCTGCATCACGTTTTCAAATCCTAGGTGTAGGTCAGCTATTATCGCAGTGTTTTTGATTATTGCAGCTTTTTCGGGCGTGAGAATTACGTTGTCTATTTTCATAAGCTCTGATAGGTATTTTTTAGCAGAATTGCATCCTCTTCAAGATTTGGACTCTCACATATTAGCATACCACCAACGCCGAAATCCTTCAGAGCTCTCAGCAACTCAACGTATTTTAAGTCAGATTCCTCAAGGTTTAAGTGGGCTTTTTCACCCTTTAAACCATACTCTATGCCACTAACATGCATGTGCATGTTCCTCAACGCTTCTTTTCCCAACGACTCCTCAACTTTGGTCAAAATCTCGCAGAACTCATCATAGCTATTGTACCGCCTGTATCTGGCGTGCATGTGGGCAAAGTCAACACAAGGCATAACGTTTTCGAGTTCCTGACTTAATTTTAGAAGTTCGTCAAGCTCACCAAACTGCGTGGGCTTTCCCGTAGTTTCGGGCCTTAGAACTGTCTCTATGTTGTGTTCTTTCATGTATTTCAGGACTTTCACGATGCCATTCTTCACTTTTTCGTAAACCTTCTCTTTAGACGATTTCTGGTAGTAGGCTGCGTGGAAAACAATGCCTTTCGCTTTAAATATGCTGCCAATTCTAACGGAATCGATGAGCCTCTTAACGCTGTCCTCAAACTTATCCTCCGAATTTAGGTTGATGTAGTAGGGGGCATGAACACTTAGGGCAACACCTAAAGCCTCGCTTACGGCTGCAACTTCTCTGGCCTTAGCTTCACCCATTTTAACTCCTCTTACAAACTGCACTTCCATTGCATCTAAACCAAGCTCACTTATGGTTTTAACACCTCCAGCAGTACTTCTATCCTTTGATGCGTGTGGTATGCCAGCAGTGCCAAAGAGTATGGGCATATGGTTGTGTTTGAAAAGTATGTAAAATAAAAACATCGGTTGTAGTTGTAGATATATCACTAGGAGCTGTTAAGAATCTACGCTAAAACATACCAAGATTCAGATTTTGCAGGCGATGGAAGACATGCAAAACAAGGATTAAAAAATTGCAAAAAGCTAAAAAATTAGCAAAAGAACGGTAAAATTTGCCGAGGATCACATTATTAATAGCAAATATAATCAGCTTGGTCTTCTTTTCTTTCCTATCTGGAACATCCAAGCTAAAAGTTTTTATCGATTACCGCTGTAGTCTAACTTATGAGAGCCACGTGGAAGGGCTCGATATCTTTCGGCCTTGTAAGCATTCCGGTTAAGATGTACTCGGCAACCGTCACAAGAGAGTTGAAATTCAATCTCCTACACGCAAAAGATGGTGGACGAATTCGCTACAAGAGATTTTGCGAGAAGTGCAACGCTGAAGTGCCAGCAGATGAAATAGTCAGAGGTTACGAAATTTCAAAGAACGAATACGTTATACTCACAGACGAAGATTTTGAGAAAGTTCCACTTAAATCTGTGAAAAGCATAGAAATAAAGCAGTTCTTCGACCCTTCTGAACTCAACATCATCTACTACGGCAACTTCTACTACCTTGCCCCCGACAAGGGCGGTGAGAAGGCATACTTCCTGCTGAAGGAGGCCATGAACGCTACTCAAAGCATGGCAGTAGGAAAGGTTGGAATGAGGGGCAGAGAGCACCTCGTAGCTCTGAAGGCGTTCGATGGAGGTCTACTTCTTGCACAACTCCACTACATAGACGAGATCAGAAATCCCGCAGAAGTTCCGGGTTGGGGTATAAGCGTTGAAGTCAGCGATGAAGAGCTTGAGCTTGCGAAGCAGCTCGTCCTTGCGATGAAAAAGCCGTTAAGGCTTGAAGAGTATAAGGACGAGTATAAGGAGGCGTTGCTCAAGCTAATCGAGGCTAAGCTTGCAGGAAAAGAGGTTACGATTACCGAAGAGGTTACCGCAGCAAAATCGCTGATGGATGCGTTAAAGGCAAGTCTTGAGGCTGTGAAGCAGTGAACTTTGAGTTAGCTTAAAATTTAGTCTTCGTTTTGAGTTACTTTTTTGATTCTTTATCGCTAAAGAACTTTCAATCTCCATTTTTCTTCAAAGTTGTCGTAAAAACTCAATTCGAATTGTAGACATTGTGTTTTCCAGCCACATTGAATACCATTTCCCCCCACGTAATCGCAAACGATGTCATAGCAAACCAAAGCAAGCCGAGTACGGCTGGAATAGATGAGCAATGACTATCGGGCACATCCCTTCAGATTCGAGGTAGAGGATGTACACACTGATTACGACTTCAGCAACAACCAGTATTCTGTATCTCATACTATCTCCATTTTAGGCTGTAAAAATGGATTAAAAAATCAAACCATGGACTCAGCAATCCTTACGAGTTCCTCCTCACTTATCTTTCCGGCGATGATTACCTCAACCCCGTTAATGTGAAACCTCAGCATCCTGCTACCGAATACCTCCGCAAGCTCTCCATCTCTATCTCCAATCTTTATCTTTGTTGCATTTGGCATAGGTCTGCTTTCGCTGCCAGTTGATTCGGTTATTGTCAGTATTCTCTCATCTTTCTTGTAGTAGAGTGAAACAGTCTCTTTGTTACCAAACTTGAACACCATTGCGTGGCTGAACTCGTAACCTGCTGTGTAAGAAGGAGTTAGTATTGTAAAGTTAACTTCTTTTTGTGCCCCTTCTATCGTAAGCTTTTCTGGTGGTTTGATTTCTCTCTCGACTATCTTTGCCCCTTCTGGTGGTTTAAATTCGAATTCTTCATCGCTCATTCCTGTGTTAAACTCGACATCTTTGTATTCTATGGTTGAGTTAAACTCTCCAAAATTCATCTCTATTCGCAAGGGATACCAGAATTCTTTGTCGATCCAGAGCTTTTGCTTTACAATGAATTTTTCTTTTTTTGGTATAGCTTCCATTACGTAGCAATCTCTGCCAGTTACTTTCTCTTCTCCAATCAATTTAATTTCATATTTCTCAAGCATATCCTTTACTATTTTTCCATAATCGAAATCGGGTTTTTGAGCTTCTGGCAGCTCTGTAATAATAACTTCATTGCTCTGTTTGTTGTACAACCACATCACACTTCCGTTTGTTACTGTTAGCATGTCTTTGGATTCACTTCTCCACTTGTTCGGCTTTTTATACCAGAATTTTATTTCCATGATTTGTTTTTCTCCTTCAAATTCTGTTGTTAAAACCATTATACCTTTCATATCTTCCGTTCTCTCGTATTTTTCTTCTGCTTTCTTTGCTATTTGTTCTGCTGACATTTGCATGCAGCCAAGCAAAAGGATTGTAATTGTCAATCCAATCAGTATTTTCCTCATTTACTCACCTCCAAGAAATAATACCTAACCACTCAAGTAGCACCATACTGCCTCCCAAAAATACAGCCAATATTATCGAAATTAATATAAATTTTAAAAGGACTTTTAAACCTATATTATACATTTGATGCAGTTCAACACGAAATAGTCTTGTCATGATTGGCAGCATTATTAATCCAGCACCCATTATTACGAAAAATACCATAGATTTTATAATACTCGAGATTTGTGTACCTAGAATTAAATCTACTACACTGGCTATAATAAAGATAAGCAAAAAAACTAAATAAGATTGAATTAAAGCTCCTCTGTAGTCTTTTTCTTCTATTTTACCCTTTATTCTTCCCTTAAAGTAAAGTGCAATGAACAGAGTTAGAAAAAGAATAGTGGCAATTCTGAGCAATCCTGAGGCCTCAATAGTACGGCCAGATATCAAAGCCAGCACTAGAATAAAGAAGATTATTGCTAAAGTTATTTTTAGACCTCTCTTTAGCTCTTTCATGTCTCTCTCTTAAATTTAAAAAAATAAAAATTTACTAAGAGCATTGCCACCCACAGTAGAAAGAGAAACCTCCGAAACAAGCAGCTGCTGCTATGCATGCTTCCCAAGTTATGGGAACAAACAGCAGACATATATCAAGGAGTCCCCAGCAAATATCGCAGAGCCCTGATGGAATTGCCCCATACATGCATTGATCTACCATACACTGTGCCCAGCATGTCCAGTAGTCAGTATCTCCACTTAAAATCGTGAAGACCACATTTCCATCTGCATTTACATAATACAGCTTTGCAGTTGTTATTTCTCCTTCTTTACTAACTTCCGCAGCAAAAGCTCTTGAACCTTTTTCACTGATCAAGTATCCTATACCAGCTTCGCAGCCTTTTGCTTTAAATGGAATGAAAACGTAGGTTGCCTCACCATATTTGCCAATTATCTTGCTAACAACAGCCTTTGCAAGCTCAGGTTTATGCTCCTTCTTAACTAATTCATCCATTAGTTTCTTAACATCTTCATTCTTCAAAGCCTTAGCCAAAGCTTTATTCTTCTCCAGTCCTTTAACTTCAATAACTGCAACCTTTGCATTGGGATTTGCAGGATTTTTACCACAAGCTGGACATCCTTCGTTTGCAGCCATTGCCGGACTTATTGCACTGCTCAGCATCACCAAAACCAAAAGCAATGCTGTAACTCTCTTTATTACCCCCACCTCACCTCCTGCATCTTGAATTTATGCTTTTCTAATTTTGCTATTTACCTTTTTCTTTTTTCATTCATTTTTTGGTTAAATTTTTAGTTTTATTTATTGTATTTCATAGAAAGTATAACTGCGTGCAACCCAAAAGCTGCAACTAACCCAATTAATTTCCTCATTTATTCACCTCCATTTTGTTAACCAATTTAGGAGCGTATTTTTTAACGGCTTTGACGAAAGCTCTTGAATTCTGCACTATTATCCAACGGGGGTTGGTAAAGATACTCTTTCCCTTAATATCTACAAAAATCCACTTAGCTCTTACCCACTCAAGCTCTTTGAACGGATAGAACAAGTCAAATTCATAGAGGTATGGAATCTTAAAATTAAGGCTTCTTTTTAGCATTATTCCACTTTCATCCACAACGATTTTTCTGAACAGAGTATTAAGCCAGAAAGGCAGAGTGAAGCCAAAAACCAAGATAAGGAATGCCGCAAAGGCAATAAAGGGGTTGTACTTCTCCCTCTCACTAAAGCCTCCAATACCTTTATTCTGCTCTCACTTGAAAGTACCTTCATGAATTCGTGAATTTTAATACTTTAGTGTAAAATATTTAATGATTGCTAATTGAGAGCAAATGTCAAAACTGTTTGAAGATAAAAATAAATAAAAAACCAAGATTCCTTTGATGGAAGACTGGTTCAATAGAAGGATCAAACCGATGTTAGCAGTCAGAGGCAAACCTTTCAGTAGCGACGATTACATATACGAGATAAAATGGGACGGAACGCGCTGCATAGCCTTCGTTGACGTTGAGAAAAAGAAACTTAGACTGCAAAACAGAAGGCTGATCGAGATAGCGTATCGCTACCCCGAACTCGATTTCTTCGATTTTGTATCGCAGAATAGCGTGCTCGATGGAGAAATAGTCGTTTTTCACGATGGAAAGCCATCCTTTCCTCTTTTACAGCAGAGAGAGCACGTTGACAGTAGGCTGAAGATTGAAGTTCTCTCAAAAAGAATTCCCGCCGTTTATATAGCCTTCGACGTGCTTTATACGGCAAGCGATGGGTGGATTATGAATCTGCCCTTAATTGAAAGGAGGAAAATTCTCAACGAAGTGGCAGGAGAAGCAAGGAGGATTACGAAGTCCGAATTCATAGAGAAAGCTGGTGTGGAGCTCTACAAAAAAGCGATTGAGATGGGGCTCGAAGGCGTAATGGCTAAGAGAAAGAACAGCATTTACCAACCCGGGAAGCGCAGCGGCGCATGGGTCAAGATGAAGAAGCGAAAGACACTCGAGTGCATAATCGTCGGCTGGCTTGAGGGGGAGGGAGTTAGGGAGGGGAAGTTCGGTTCCCTCGTTTTAGCCCTAAAATCAGGAGATAAGCTCGTCCACGTTGGGCAAGTTGGTACAGGCTTCGATGCAGAGTTCATAGACTGGTTTTACGGAAAGCTGAAGGAGATAGAGATAAGCACCCCATGGTTCGAAGCAGAATTCAAACGGCGTGTGCACTGGGTTAAGCCTGTATACGTCTGTGAAGTCGAGTTTCTTGAAGTTACTGAAGATGGAAAGCTTCGCGCTCCCGTCTTTCTGAGGCTCAGGGATGACAAGGCGTGGGATGAATGTACTGTTGAAGGGCTTTACAGTCTGATCGATTGAAGTTTGATTTTATTTCTGACTCCAGAGAAACATCTATCTCCTCATCAACTCCTCTATCCTGTCCCCAACTTCAGAAATCCAGTCAATTCCACCAAGTTTGTACTTGTCCCCTTCACCCTTCAAAATCTCCTCTATCGAATCTGCAACCTCTTTCGGGCTCAAATCGGTCGTGTCTATCTCGTAAACATCCTCACACTCTTCCATTGCCTCTACGAGGATTGCATCTATGAGTTCCGCTTCTACGTTCTCAAGCACTTTCTCCTCGCTCCATCCCTTCGATTCCAGCCTTTCCTTCAACACAATTGGATTGCAACGTAACACTATGACTCTATCGGGGTTGAGGAGGTGAGAAAGATGTCCCTCCAGAATGACAACCTCATCCTCTGGAAACTCCAGCTTTTCTGCAAGCTCTTCCACGTCAACTATCTTCGAATCGTCTTCCTCACCTATTATACAGTCGAACTTCTCTGCAAGTTCACTTACCGATTCTACCCTGTAACCTCTCGCCCTTAAAATCTCTGCAACCGTTGTCTTACCAACACCCGGCGTACTTGTTAGCGCTACGAGCACAGAACATCCTCCATCGCTTCAAGAAAAGCGTCGTTCTCTTTCTTCTTGCCAATACTCACACGAACGTGATGCTCGCTGCATCCAATGAATTTTGAACAATCTCTAACAATAATCCCACGCTTTAAGAGCCCTTCAGCAAGCTTTGCAGATTTTAGCGGTGTTTCAATCAGGATGAAGTTCGCTTCAGACGGGTAAACCTTAACACCCATATCCAGCAGCTTTTTGCTCACCCTTCTCCTTTCCTCCCTCGTTTTCTCTACAACAAACCTCAGGAATTCTTGATCGTCGAGGGCAGCCATTGCTGCGAGCTTTGCAGGAGTTGAGAGGGGAAAAGGCGTCGAAACCTTCAGATACTCTTTTCTGATTTCTTCAGAAACGATGGCATACCCTATTCTCAAATTTGCGAGGCCAAAGGCTTTTGAGAAAGTTCTTGCTATAACGACGTTCTCGTATTCAGCTAGCTTCAACAAGTTTTTCGATGAAAATTCCGCATATGCTTCATCAACAAAAACAACGGCATTGCAGCTTTCTGCAATCTCCCTAACAACCTCTTCGTTTTCGATGTTTCCCGTAGGGTTGTTTGGTGAACATAAAAGCACAATTTTCGTTTTTTCACTTACTGCATCCAGCATAGCCTGAACATCTATGCTGAAGTCCTCCTTTCTTGCGATGCACACATCTCTTGCACCACAAACCCTCGTCAGTATGTGATAGTAGGGGAACGATGGAATGGGAATCACAACTTCATCGCTTGAATCGACGAACAGCTTGAAGATGTTCTCCATCACACCATCAATGCCCGCCCCGAGGACAATCCTCTCCGCATCAAATCCAACATATTCCCCAATTTTCTGCCTCAAATCCTCTGGATCTGGTTCTGGATAGATATGGAGATCTTCATAGCTCTTGAATGCTTTAACGGCTTTAGGACTTGCCCCATACGGATTCTCGTTCGATGCGAGTTTTACAACCTTATCCAGCCCATACTCCCTCTTTACCTCATCTATGCTCTTTCCCGGAACGTAGGGTGAAACACTCTTCAACGCTTCTCTGAACTTCATCTCCTCACCTTAGTACTCTTGCTTTACCTCTCCACCTTTATCTCAGCCAAACTCCATCCCTCTTCAACGCCCTTAAGCGTAGAAATCAGAGCTGCAATAACATTCGCAAACACACTGCTAACATAGGGGTTGAGCGGGATTCTCTCGCCATCAACGACAAGAGTTACCTTCGCTTTTTTCTCTTTTTCCTCCATGCCTCTCCGCTTTCCTCACGGACATATAAATCTCTCTGCCTTTTGTCGTTTTATGATGTAAGTTGGGTTAATCAGCCGAAACAACTTACCTAAACCTAGCAACTTCAACATCGTTTTAAAAATGCTCGTCGTCTGTTACAACCTTTGCTCCAACGTGCTTGGATGCGGCAATTACAGCGTCTGCAATCGGTATCGCTTTTAGTTTGTAAGTAAGCGTTATGGCGCTTATGTAGCCATCAGCCTTGTTACTTATCCACTTTTGTCAAAATCCTTTCAACGAAATCCGCTCTTCATTGTTGAAGAAAGCTGCTAGAGCCTTAGTATCGAGAAGATACCTCGAATTTCTCATTCTCTCCTGATTTTTTCGACCTCTTTTGACGCTTCTTTGATTTTATCTATACCCTCAACTTTGAGAGCTTAACAACCGGTCGGAGAACAATCTCATCACCTTTAACGAGTTCCATAAATTCAAAGAGTAAGCATACATTTAAGTTTACTTTACACCACATTTAAAGTAAGGCTCCCTCAGCATTACTGCCCTCTTTATTGCATTTATCAGCTCCTCGCCATCCAAGTTTCTTACATCAACGAGATTGTCATTTCTCAGCAAACAGGGCTTTATCTTTCCGTCAGAAGTTACTCTTATGCGGTTGCAGTGCAGGCAGAACTCGGAGTTGTCAAGCGGTTTAACGAACTCTATAGCAGCATTGTCCAGAACGTACTGCCTCCTTCGATGCATGCTCCTAATAAGTACAGCTCTTGCTTTGCCAGCGTATTTCTTCTCTATCGGCGAAATATCGCAGTAGTACCTTTCGAGCTCTGGGGTTTTTAGCAGCTCGATAACCTGAAGGATTACCTTTATGCCATCTCTGTTAAAGCTCGACGCAAACTCGAGCAGCTCGTCAACTTCTTCTTCGTTCACACCCTTCATCACAACCATGTTAAGCTTTACCGGCGTTAGTTCAGCGTTCACAGCCGCGTGTACTCCGTCTATGACCCTCCCAAGCTTGCGGCTGCCGGTTATGAAGGCGTAGGTTTCCTCCTTAAGTGTATCAAGGCTCACGTTTACTCTGCTCAATCCCGCCTCCTTCAGCTCTTCGGCCTTATCGGCAAGCAGCACGCCGTTTGTTGTCATGGATACCTCTTCAAAGGGTGGCATCGATGCGATAATCTCGACGACGTCGCTCCTTACGAGCGGTTCTCCGCCTGTTACCTTCACCTTTTTTACACCAAGGCTGTGGAATGCCCTGCATATTTTCTCTATCTCTTCAATGCTCATTTCGTCTCCTGGACATAGCTCCCCCTCCCTATGACAGTAAATGCAGTGAAGGTTGCACCTGCTCGTAATAGCAATTCTGAGGTTTTTTACTGCCCTTCCAAATCTGTCAACGAGCATAACTCCTCAGCTCTCCTAATGTCTTCCGGACTGTTTAGGTTAAAGAAGGAAACGCAATGTACATCGAATTGCTTCAGCTCTTCTATGGGTATGAAGATGACTTTGCTCCTCAGAACTGGGGCCATTATCTTTTTCTCACCAGCTTTCAGACTTTTCTCGATTTCTTTGTTGATAGAGGGGGAGTAACACGCAAGCAGAGGCTCAAACTTGCCATCATTCCAGCGTGGTATCGCTGCATCAGCATCTTTCTTCTCTGCTGTGTTAAAAATTTCTTCAGCCACCCTTCGAACAATGAAAGGCATGTCAATGGCAACTGCAAGCGTTCTCTCGCCGAAGTGCTTAAGTGCTGCATGAATGCCTGCAAGTGGCCCGCAGCCCGGATAGATATCGGTGATTACGTCTGCAAAGTAAGCGTAACTTTCAGCCTGTCTTTCATCTCTACAAACGATCACAGTTCTGCAGTCTTTAAAAGTCCGCAATAGCCTTTCGATTATCCTCTCCCCACATACTCTAACCAATCCTTTATCAATGCAACCCATCCTTGTTGCTTTTCCGCCTGCAAGGATGGCAACGTTCACAGAAGTGATAGAGAGAATACGTATTTAAGGCATATGCACAACTTGCTTCGATGCTTGCTGAACTGTCATCCTTCAGGGCAAAGGATATTCCCTACTCGAGAGTTTTAAGCTCTATGTGCACAACTCCGCATCCCATTGCAGTCAAAGCCCACGAACTCTTCATCGAAACAAATCTTGGTGATCCGGGAATATTTGTAGGCACGTGGGAACTCGAGCAAAAGCTCATTGCAATGCTCGGCGAGCTACTGCACAATGCAAACGCTAAGGGCTACATATGCTCTGGTGGGACTGAAGCGAACATCCAGGCCATACGAGCTGCAAGGAACGTGATGCGAAAGAAGAAAGGTGTTGACAAGCCAAATATTGTCATTCCAAGGTCTGCCCACTTCTCATTCGAGAAAATAGGAGACATTCTGGAAGTTGAAGTTAGAAGAGCTGAGCTGGATAGCAATTTCAAGGTTGATGTTGGCAGCGTTGAGTCGCTGATAGATGAGAATACAGTTGGAATTGTAGGAATTGCAGGCACAACAGAGCTCGGGCAGATAGATCCCATTGAGGAGCTTTCGAAGCTTGCTGTAAGGCTGAACATCCCCCTGCATGTCGATGCAGCCTTTGGTGGGCTTGTAATCCCATTTATGGATAAGCACTATCCCTTCGATTTCGAGATTGAAGGTGTTACTTCAATCACAATAGACCCCCACAAGATGGGGATGGCCACGATACCAGCCGGAGGGATCCTTTTCAGAAGTGAGGAATTTCTCAATGCGCTTGTTGTGGAAACTCCGTATCTAACCTCGAAATACCAATATACGCTTACGGGGACAAGGCCAGGAACCGGAGTTGCTTCTGCGTATGCCGTGCTTAAACATCTTGGTTATGAGGGAATGAAGCAAATAGTTGACGAATGCATGCGAATAACTGCAGTGCTCGTTGAGGAGATGACAACACTTGGCTTCGAACCGGTCATAAAGCCTGTGATGAACGTTGTATGCTTTAAAACGGAGAAGGCAGAGAAGATAAAGTATGAGTTATACAAGAGAAGATGGGTAATCTCTACGATAAGAGAGCCAAAAGCTATCAGGTTCGTTGTAATGCCCCATGTAACCGAAGAGGTCATCAAGAATTTTATTTCGGAGTTTAAGGAAGTCTTGAAGGTCGTTTAGATGTAAGAGAAATGAGATGTTTTGCTTTTAGGCTTGGTAGGATTTGCTAAAGTTGTTAAGTGTTAAGTTAATAGTGAGGCTGACAAATTAAACGAAAAACTCGTTGAGGTATCCATGCGCAAGAAAATCTGGCCATATTAGCTTCTCTTGTTGCAAGTGCTTTAATTTTGACAGCGAGACCTTTACAGGATTGTCGCCTACGCCGAATTTTCTTTTGAAGACCACACTTACTGCCACCAGCTCAAAAGGAACTGCTAGAAAGAGAATCACTCCAATGAAGTAACTGTGGTCGTTGAATGAGTTTATGAATTAAGGTGCTCTTTTGTAAATTTATTCTGTAAATTTATCAATTTGTTAATCAAACCTGCTGATCAACCCACACGATGTCGCCCTCAGTCCATCCGTACTTGAAAACGAGCAGTCTGAATGGCTCATCGCTCTCATTGACGACCCAATGAACGTCTAATGGCTTGCAAAGAAATATGTCGCCTGCTTTAGCCATCCATTCCTTGCCACCAATCCCTAGCTTTGCTTCGCCGCTAAGAATACAAAACTTCCGTTTGCTTTTTGTGATGGTGTTTTATCATTTGCGATATCGAAAACTCTCATAACCCCGTAGGCTCCTCTGTCCTCCCATTCCCTCTTCAAATCTTATAACCTTATACTTATAACTTTTATATTGCCAAATTTGAGCTAATGTCTTTATTCTACAATCTTTGCGATCGGAAATTATAATTCATATTCATACAATCTATAAAATTACATAACAATTCTGTAGAGTTTCCTGATGACAAATAACTATTTATAATGCATTCTACACCCTTTATTAACGCAAACAGGGATAAGCATGATGGAGAATAATGGAGGAGTGATACCAATGAAGGCTCCTAGTGACACAACGAAGTACTTGATACACGCAGAAATTGTTGCAGAAGGTGTTGTTGAAAGGCCTGATGTTGTTGGTGCGATATTCGGTCAGACCGAGGGCCTGCTGGGAGAGGATCTCGATTTAAGGGAACTTCAGAAAACAGGCAGGATTGGAAGAATTGAAGTTAAGGTTGAAAGCAAAGGTGGTAGGAGTTTTGGTGAAATTAAGGTACCCTCAAGCCTTGACAAGGTTGAAACTGCAATCCTTGCTGCTGCACTTGAAACAATAGAGAGAGTTGGCCCATGTTCTGCAAGAATTAAAATAATCAAAATAGAAGATGTTAGAGCGAGCAAGAGGAGGAAAATCGTCGAAAGGGCAAAGAATATACTGCGTGACCTCTTTGAGGAGCCAGAAATAGAGTCAGAAAAAATAGCCGACCTTGTTAGGCAGGCTGTGAGGGCTGAAGAAGTAACCGAATACGGTGAGGAAAGGCTTCCAGCTGGCCCTGCGGTTGATGAGAGCGATGCGATAATAGTTGTGGAGGGAAGAGCGGACGTACTAAACCTTTTGAGACACGGAATTAAAAACGTGATTGCAGTAGAGGGGACAAACATACCGAAAACGATAGTGGAGTTAAGTAAAAAGAAGACCGTTACGGCATTCCTCGACGGGGATAGAGGAGGAGACCTAATACTGAAAGAGTTACTTCAAGTCGCTGACATAGACTACGTTGCGAGGGCTCCAGAGGGCAAGGGGGTTGAAGACTTAACGCAAAAAGAGATAGTTAAAGCGTTAAGAAACAAGGTGCCTGTTGAGCAAATACACATTCTGAGAGCTAAAGAGGAGAAGAAAGAACCTAAAGAGGAGGAAAGGGAGGAAGAAGAGAAGCCAGAGAAAGTCGAGGCTGTAACAGTTCTTAGGAAACACAAGGAAGAAGTCGAGGGCAGGCTAATTGCAAGACTCCTCGATAGAGATCTCAACATAATCAAAGAAGTTCCTGTTAGAGATCTCGTAAAAGTACTTAAAACTAACAACACGAGGGCCGCAACTGTTGTATTTGATGGAGTAATCACCCAGAGAGTCATAGATCTCGCTGCTAAGAGGAACATAACTTACCTCGTAGGCGTCAGACTCGGTAGTGTCGTTAAGGTTCCCACGAATGTAAGAATTATTACATTTGATGAACTTTAATTTTTTATTTATTTTTAAAAACTAATAAAGATTCATGGTTCTGAGTCTGTAAAGAATTTCACATGAATGCTCTAAATAGCTTGCAACTCTGAATGCTGATTTAAGACTGTCTCCTGCAGCATAGATGCCATGTCCTCTGACGACTACAACTTTTCTTCTCGCCACTTCTTCCGCTATCTTTGCCGCAAGCTCCTTGCTACCAAACTTACCCTCGACAACTCTGGCCTCACCTATAAAAACCCTGCCTTCGAGATCGATAGGAATGATTTTGTCCATTTTAAAAGAGAGAACGACGTTGAAGATGCCGTGGCAGTGAAGAACGGCCTTATAGTCGGTTTTTTTATAGATTGCTTCATGCACTATCAAATCGCTCGAAGCCTCACTACTTTTCTCTCCCAGTTTCAGCGTTACGAAGGAGTCCTCATCGAGTTCGTCCAACATAACACCCGTTTTTGTTATCGTAATTATATCGCCCTCTCTAAAGCTGAGATTTCCGCTTGCTCCGTCTATCAGCTTGTATGCCGCAAGTTTCCTTCCAACCTCTATTGCCTCATGAAGCATGGCTTTACTCACCTCCAAGATTATAACTGCATTGCGTAAGCTAGCTTCTTCCTCTCAATAACCTTGTTTACCACATCCTCCACACTTATTCCTGAAGCGAGAATTGAAAGAACTGGCTCACCTTTCTCCACTTTAGCACCCCTAGGCGGGATGTCTGCAAAGAAAGGACACGTTGCAGAGATGTTCAACCTAATATCTTTCTCAGCAAAAAGGATGGCTCTTGCTGCAAATCTCTTCGGCTTTGGAATTTCGACAGCTTTGCCCTCGCAACTTGCCACATGCATAGAGAAGAGATTAACACCAAGGCTCCATTCAATGCTGTCAAGACTACCCTGAAACCTTGGATTTACTTCAAGGACGTATGGCTTATCTGAAACAACAAAATCAACTCCTACATTGCCTAAAAGGTCAAAAAGCTCTACAGTTTCCACAGCAATCCTGCAAATCTCCTTCTTCAGTTCTTGATTGCATAAAAAAGGAGTTACGTTGCCCGAATACATGAAACCTGGCGCATTCATTTCTCTCCATCCTGAAAAAAGGTGGTTGAGTGTAACAACAACCGTATTCTTTCCACATAAGAGAGAAGCTGAGCATAGAGTGCCCTGAACGTAGCGTTGGCATACGTATTCTTCCGAATTCAACGGAGAGTCCGAAAGAAATACTCCCACTCCACCCCCACCTCTCCTCGGCTTTACTATGTAAGGCCCGTCTGAAAATTCTGGATACGGTATTCCCGCCTTTTCAAGGGTTCTGTAAAACTTTCGCTTGTCGAGGGTTCTTTTATCCACATTTCCAATTATGTTATCAACTCTGAGATCTTCAAAACCGGTAGATAAAACTACTGGAGCATTGTAGTGTTCTGAAAGCTCCTTTACAGCTTTTTCTGCTTCTTTTCTGTTATTCACTCTGACAACCTTATCTGCATATAGGCGAAGGTCTACATCATCGTACTTCGTTACAGCAAAAACCATCCAGCCTGCTTTTTTTGCTGATTCTGCAACGTTTCTTACGTTTGTTCCTGCAACTACGATCTTACGAGTCATTTACATCCCTCTCAAAACTCTGAAGGTCCTCTTAAAAGTTAAAGCTTCATTCGGGCAAGAATCTACGCAATTTAGGCATCTTATGCACGCGTAGAAAAGGCTATGATTGGCATTTAACCCTGCGATTTCTATCAATCCAACGGGACAGTTCCTATAGCAAGTACCGCAATGCTTGCATGCTGATTCGTTTCTCACAACCCTAAAGAGGCTGACTTTGTTCATCATACCTATAGGCAATGAGAATGGACAGCCAATCCTGCAGTGATACCTTGGTCTCTTCTTTTTTACAGCCAATCCAAAGAACTCGTAGACCGTTCCGAGTGGACAAATCCAGCTACAAAAAGCTCGACCAACAAAAAGCGAAGACAAAAGAGCTGCAAACAGAATTATAGCTATAATTTCCTTTTTAAAGACCAGAAGATAAGGCAAAGCAAAAAGAGATACTATTTGCATAATCCTCCTAGCTGTTTTTATTCTCATCTCCGCTTTGCAACTTCGATAAAACCTCTTATTACGTCTTCTTCCTTCTTCCTATAAACTGATGCCATAGTTTCAAATTCAGCAAAGTCAGCATCAATCTTAAGCTTGAGTCCCTTGAAAACAACCACAGGAACTCCTGCATCGCCTTCACCCATAACAAGGTTTGCAAAAGCTGCTATTTCGTCGGCTACGCACTCTTCGGTTTTGTGTAAAATATTTCCATACAGGTCTTTCTTTCCTTTCCAGTCCCTCAGCGGATTTATTCCCGAAATACCAATGGCAAAACCCGTAACGCCCTTCCTAAAACACCTACCATTCGTGTCCGTTATTATCACTGCAACATCCTTTCCCATCTTTTTAAATTCCTTTCTCAATTCTCTGGCACTTCTGTCTGGATTCTCTGGCGGAAGAAGAATAAAATCTGGCTCGACGTTGCTCCTATCTATCCCCGCATTAACGCAAACGTTACCGAACTTTGCCTTTACGAGCAGAAAAGGGTAATCAATAAGGATTTCCTCGCTCTCCTCCAAAACAGCCTGAACGAACCTCGGATCTTCGCCTATTTTGCTAGCAATTTTTACTGCTGCATTGCTCGGCATGTAATTGTCAAGCTTTCCAACTCTACCTTCTGCCTTCGAAACGATTGTTGAGCACAGCGCCACGACATCTCCACTTTCGATGTAGGGGGCTATAAGCTCTACAAGAGTTTTCAAACCACAGTTAATTTGTATGAGTGGTAGCTTTACCCCTTTAACGCTAATCTCCATACCTCTGCCTCAAGAAAGCGAATATTATATCCATGAGCTCGTCCTTCGTTAGAACCATTTGTCCCGCGCCCTGAGCTACGGTTGGCTTCCCACCTCCACTCCCTTTTATGTGCCTTCCTATCTCCCTGATTAACTCCCTCGCATCTATTTTTTCAATACCGCTGAACGTCACTACTTTAACACCATCCCGCTGCGAAATAAGGGAGCCGACACAGCCGAGCTTCGATAGTTCTTCAGCGATTTTGAGGAGTTCGGCCATGGGGGCATTTACTACTTCAGCCACAACCTTTACGGCGTTGAATTCTTCAGCCTCTTCTGCGAAGCTTTCAGCCTTTAATCTGGCGATCTCAGCAAACAATCTTTCTATTTCCTTCCTCTGCTCCTTCCACTCGTCAAAGAACCTCTGAACGGTCTTTGGAAGAATTGCCGGTTCTACTCTCAGAATTCTGCTCGCTTCCCTGAGCAACGACTCGTTCCTTGCTATCTGCTCAAGGGCTGCTTCTCCGGCAGCAAATTCAAACCTTATAACTCCATCCTGAATCGATTCCACTTTAAGGATTTTTATCACGCCGATCTCGCCCGTAGCATTGCAATGGGTTCCTCCACACGCCTGCACGTCATCGCCAACCCTCACAACTCTTATTTTTCTGCCAGGCGGCACACCACCTTGGTAAAGCCTGAAACCGTAGCACTTCTCTGCCTCAATTCTATCCATCCATTCCCAAGTTACTGGCTTGTTCGCCATAACTTCCCCATTTGCTATCCTCTCTATTTCGTAAATTTCCTCCTCGCTTGGGCGTTTATAGTGCGTAACGTCAAGTCTTGCTTTTCCCCACTCCTTCCTTGCACCGCTCTGCCATGCATGCTTGCCTAAAACTTGCTGGATTGCATAAAGCAGTAGGTGTGTTGCTGAGTGGTGCCTCATGTGCCTAAAGCGGCGTTCTCTGTCTATAACGCCCCTAACCCTGTCTCCAGCTTTTAAAGCCTTTGAATCTTTCACTTTATGAACGACAACGCCATTTTCATCGAAAACATCTATAACCGGAACTTTTTTAGAGTTAAGCACGAGATAACCTGTATCGTTATCCTGACCTCCACTTTCAGGATAAAAGGCAGTTCTATCGAGTATAACGTAATCGCCTTCAACACCTACAACTTTAGCCTCAAACTCGAGGAGCTTTGAATCGTAGTACAGCTTTTCCGTTGGTGGATATGAATTTCTCAGTTTCCTCTCTTCCTCCCTTTTCTCTGCCTTAACGTGCCTCGACGCAAGCTCTGCGTAGAAATCCTCCGGCATTTCAACTTCAACGCCTTTTTCTTCAGCAATCTTTACGGCAAGTTCGGCAGGAATGCCATGAGAGTCGTAGAACTCTACCAAATCGCTCTTCTCCACTTTCTTCTTCTTCGCAACTATTCTTTCAACCATTCTAACGCCTTTGTTTATCGTTGCTCTGTATCTCTTTACTTCTAATTCAAGGATTTCCTGGATTGTTTCCATGGGAATCTCAAATGTAAAAGCTCTGAGTAGCTTTCTGTGAAGCTCGATGAGGTCGAAAAGCGTAGCAGAGAAATTTAATTCTTCACAAATTCTCAAGCTCCGCCTGATCATTAGCCTAGCTAAATAGCCCCCGCCAGCGTTCGAAGGTATGAGGCCATCACCAAGCATAAAAAGAATTGCCCTCGTGTGATCCGCTAAAGCATATACCTTTTCGAGTGGAGAAGCGATGCTTACAAGCTCATCGACAGATATGCCGAGCTGTTTTGCTGCATTAACTCTGAACTCTTCAAGAGCTTTGCCCCTCAAAGAGCCCATAACTCCTGCGAGCTTCGAGCTCTCTGCAACTATCCTTTTAACTTCGCTATCTCTCCGGGAGAACTCGATGTCGCTGTTCTCTTCAATGAAGTCGAGAACTTCTGGAAATATGGCATCGTAAACAGTTGGCGTTCCCTGACTTGCCCATACAAAACGCTCCAAGCCGTAGCCCGTGTCTACAATGTAGTTGTCCATCTTTCTGTATCTCTCACCCTTGATCTCAATGTTGCCGTCGGGAGATGCTTCGAGGTTCATGAAGACGAGGGTTGCAAGCTCAAGCCCACCAACTATCGCTTCAAGGCAAGGCCCAGCATTACCGCCGCCTGCCCACGGCTCCTCTTTGTAGATTATGTTCTCCAACGATACGCCAAGTTCTTCAAGCAACTCCGTGCAAAGCTTTACAGTTTCATTCTTCCAGTAAATCTCCTTTCCAGGATAATTGAACGCATGATGAGCCATCATTTCAAAGAGCGTAAGATGTCTGCCAGTTCTGCCCACGCTATCCAAATCGTCCATTCTTATGCAAGGCTGCGAGATCGTAAGGGGGTTTGCTGGAGGAGGGATGACGCCAGAAGTTACAAACGGCTGAAAGTCAGCAATCGACGCTATTGTAAGATATATGTCGTCCCTCCACCTCGCAACAACTGGATAGCGGTCAATTCTCGCATGTCCTCTCTTTTCGAAGAAGCTGAGATAGTATTCTCGCATTTCATCGAGGCTGAAAGGCCTTTTAAAAACGGGATTTTCGATGAACGTATAGCTTCCACACGGCGGATCGTTGCAGATTTCATGATTGCCAGCAGTCCAAAAGTACTTTCCGCATTTTGGACAGCGTTTTCTTACAAATCCGCTTTCCTGGAGGAAGGTTATGTCGAGATACTCCTTTTCTAGGCTCATCGTTTTTCCGAGCTTCGTGAATTCATATAATATTTTTGATGGTGTTGCAATTTTGTCTTTTTTTGCTGCTCAAAAAATTTAGAATAAATACTCCTCACTTTCTCCTTCTTTTTAAAAGAGATGGTAAGTGAATGACGTATCTTCCATCTTCCCGCAACGCTATGACTATTTCGTCCCTCGAAAAAACTTTTTCCAAGTTTATTTCGTACATTCCTGGGCTAAGAATTCTAACGCTCTCTATCCCAAGAGGTGTTTCGCTAAAGGATGTTTCGCTCTCCTTCACTTCCTCTTCTTTTCTCTCTCTTCTCTTTTCTTCTTTTGGAACATATAAAAATTTGTTATTTCCACATTCGCAGCCCTGAAGTATACGCATATCGCCATCAGCGTACTCTCTTCCACACTTTGTACAGCGGTGGGGCATCTTTGCTCACCTTAGCCTTCACCAAACTGGACTAGGGCCGTAATCAAATCTTCCCTCTTTTGCAAAGTCTTAAGCCTGTTCGCCGGCCCTATTACCGTTAATCTTCCCTTGGGCTTTCCAAAAAGCTTGCCAAAGAACCCTCTCGATTTCTGGGGGTAGGACTCCACTTCTATACCCACAAAGTTCTCGTGATCGATTTCGAGCATCGTTAGCTCTATCAATTTAGCCTCTTCCTCTGGAGTTAGCCCCGATTCGAGGACAACGATCTTTCCATTCTTTACCTCGTCGAGGATCATTCTTATCTTTTCCATCGAAGCCATTTTGTCGAGCCTGTCCTTGGAAACGAGGTTGAGTTGCACGCCCTCCATTCCTACCACCTCAACTGAACCTCTCGGCTATAGCCTTGTACAGACTGTCTATATTCAATCCCTTCAATGCCGAAATTGGTACCACGGGATGTTGTGGAAATGCAGCCTTTATTCTCGCTGGAGAGGCATTCGGCAGGTCTATTTTGTTTGCAACTATCAGCAAAGGGAGGTTTCTCGCCTCAATGTTACCAACTATCGTAACGTTTACCTGCGTAAACGGGTCTTCCGTAGAGTCCATAACGAGCAACACACCATCGAGGTCGTCTAGCCACTTTATCGCCTCTATAACCCCTTCCGTTGCTTCCTTAGCCCTCCTCTTCGCCTCGTCTTCTGGCAAGCCGTACTTCATGAATTCATGAAAGTCTATCTTCGTCGCCAAGCCGGGAGTGTCAACGATATCAAGGGTGACGGACTTCCCGTCAACTTCTATTCTCACTCCTTCCCTCAGCCTAGCTCTCCTAGTTTCGTGGGGTATGTCGCTAACAGCTCCCATGACATCGCCTGTCCAATCTCTAAGAATTCTATTGGCTAGCGTTGTTTTACCAGCGTTGGGCGGGCCGTATATGCCTATCTTCATTCTGTCCTTCCTGAAGAACCACTTAAGCAGGAAGCCAAACTTTTTCTTTATCCTGAGTATCAGACCCATGAGCACACCTCTATGCTCATAATTTAGATGTGATAATTAAAACTTTGCCATCTATTCAAGCGTTATCGCTTCGTTGGGGCAAACGTCAACGCAAGTTCCACAGTCTGTGCATAGATCCGCATCAACGTGGGCAGTGTCGTTTAGTTCTATGGCTCCAACTGGACATTCGTCAACGCAAGTTCCGCATCCATCGCATTTGTTTTCGTCAATCACGGCAGGCATATCTCTTCATTTAGCGGGAAGGATATAATCCTATCGCTCTTTGATAAGGAACTACATCTATCTTTCTTCCTGCAATTAAGGTGCATAACCTGAAGTTAGCATATCTATATATTAAATTTTAGATAATACTTCTCCGTACCGAATCTACGTTTTGGTTCGAAACGGACAAAAATGTCTATATTTTACGAAGATTAAAACTTCAGAGCAGACCAAAACTTTTATCTGTTTTTTCTTCGAGGGCGAAGCATGGCCAAAAGAATGGAGACCAAATCGGCAAGACTTCTAGCCTTCTTCTTAGCGCTTATTATGCTTGGAAGTGTGCTCGTCTACGCTCTCAGGGGAAGTTACGTTGCTCCTGAAAGAGAAATTGCCTACGAATTCCACGGTTTTAATGAGTGGCTTAGGTGTGTGCCAGCCGGAGCCAATCAGATAATTTACGCTGCGAAGTGCGAGAATGAGACCCTACTGGATTATGTTAACCATATCATAACCATAAACTATGACAGGTACGTTTTTTCAAACCTCAGACTTTCACATCCCGTAGAAAGAATGCTTATCGCCGGCTATAGCGATGGGTTGCTGTACATGGTTGATGTTAACAAGACAAGAGTGTTTTTTGCTGGTGAGAAAGATAAATACAGAGGTTTCGACGTTAAAGTTGCCCAGGGAGTATTGCTCTTTCCAGAAGCTTCTCCGTTTCTGATAGGCACAACCCCTCACGTTGCAAAGGCTATCGATACGATTCTTTCAGGAAATGGAAGCATGTCAGACCTTATTTCCAACTACACTTCTCGCATTCCCGGTGATTTTAATGTTATTCTGATATTCTATGGAGGAGCAGCAAAGTCACTAACAAAGGGCAACGTCACAGATTACATGGACTTCTACTTCACCGGCCTTAGAATGAACGGTAGCTTATATGAGAAGGTCGTTGGTGTGCACTTCACAAAAAACGGACTGTTTATCGATTCAAACGTAACCGAGTACTACAACTACACAAACTACGATGATGGATTTAGCGTCGCAATAATGAAGGATACGAACTTTACTAAACTCCTAAAAGCCCAACCAGAGTTGAGGGTTATCGAGATTAAACTAACAGAAGATTAACAGAAGATTAGTATGCTCGTAAAGGATTCCGACACAACCATACTACTTGAGGGGAGGGCAGAAGTTGTTGAGGGTTATGCAGAGGTATTTGGCTGTCCCGTTAAAAAAGTCGATTCTAGGAAACTCATCCCCCTCTACCTAAAGGAGGGAGCCGTAGAGGTTGAAGGTAGCTTCATCCCGGTAAAGGGTTCAACAATACCAAAAAGCTGGGAAAAAGTTGTAGAAGAAATAAAATGCAACGAATGGAGAAGAATTCTCCTGTTTGGTGAAACAGATACCGGGAAAAGTAGTTTTGCAGCATGGCTTGTAAACAGACTCGATGGAAAGAAGTGCGTAATAGATGCCGATATAGGACAGGCGGACATAGCGCATCCGGCAGCGATGGGAATTGGCATTGCAGAGAAGTGCATAACCATAGCGGACGTGCCCATGCTTGACGGTGTGTTTGTGGGTACAACGTCCCCGATGGGAAGAGAGGCAAGGTGCTTGAGGGGGTTTGCAAAACTCGTGGAGATGGCAAAGGGCGACTGGATTATTACGGACACTACAGGCTGGACGAGGGGGAGAAGAGCAAGAAACTACAAGCTCGCAAAGATAGAGATCTTCAAGCCTGATGTTATAATCTGCCTCGGAGAAAGCCCATACTATCTCGAGGAGTTTAACGTAACAACTGTCGATTCCTTCGTTCCAAAGAAGAGGAGCAGAGAGGTCAGAAGCGCTATAAGGAGTGAGTGCTACGCAAAATGGCTTGAAAACGCAGAGGTTGTAAGTGTTAGCCTTGAAAATGTGAGACTTGGCAGCACCACACTTTTCAGAGGCAGGAGAATTGAGGATGACGTTTTAAAAGAATTGTTTGGTCAAGTTCTGTTTGCCGAAGTTGGCAGCGATTTTCTTAATGTATGCGTTCACGAGGAAAAAGATGTTAGTCTTGAGGCTATCAGAGCGTTAAAAGAAGTGTATGGTGTTGAGGATGTAAACATATTCACTCCAGAAAGCTTTTGCGGCCTTGTCGCTGGCATTTACTCTGAAAAATACGAGGGAATGGGGGTTGTGAGAAGAGTGGACTTTGAATCGGGAAAAATTGATATCTTGGCGGGTACAAAAAACATAAAGATGATAGAATTTGGAGAGTTTAGGCTTGAAAAAGGTAGAGAAGTTCCTACGAGGGTTCCGTAAATGCTGGTCGAAGTAAAAACTGGAAAAAGGGTAGAAGTATTGGACATAACGGATAGGGTTAGAGATGCTGTTAGAAAAGCCGGCAATAAAGATGGTATAGCCGTTGTTTACACGCTTCACACAACAACTGCCATTGCTATAAACGAAGCTGAACCGGGCCTGATGGATGACATAGTTTCGACGCTTTCCAAACTCATCCCGGCAGGAGCGGGTTACAAGCACGACCGCGTAGATGACAATGCAGATGCCCATATCCGTGCAGTTGTTTTGGGCAATAGTGTTGTTGTGCCAGTGGAGAACGGTGAACTTATGCTTGGAACGTGGCAACGCATTCTCTTCATTGAACTCGACGGCCCGAGGACGAGGAGAGTACTTGTAAAGGTGGTCTAATTAAGTAAAGCATGACAAAACCAAGAAGGAGTCAAGATAGGCAGGATTACTACTACTGGGAGGCAAAAAAGAAGGGATATCGAAGCCGGGCAGCTTTTAAATTACTTCAGATGAATAAAACTTTCAAGCTAATTAAAAAAGGCAGCAAAGTTCTTGATTTAGGTGCTTCTCCTGGGGGATGGAGTCAAGTCGTTGCCGAACTTGGAGCTGAAGTTGTTGCCGTCGATATTATCCCGATGCAGCCGATTGAGGGCGTTACCTTCATCCAGGGAGACATAACTCAGGAAGAAACCCTTGAAAAGATAAAGGCAGTAAGCAAGGAGTACGATGTGGTTGTTTGTGATGCTTCGCCTAAGATTACGGGCCACTGGACGATTGATCACCTGCGCTCAATGGATTTAGCGAGGGCAGCATTCAGAATAGCTAGACACGTTCTTAAGCCAGGAGGCAACTTCGTTGTCAAGATGTTTCAGGGAGAAGAGATACAAAAAGTCTTCAATGAATTCAAGCCGTACTTCCGCTTCAAAAAATTTCACAGCCCGCAGGCATCGAGGAAGAGGAGCGCAGAAGTTTACTTTATAGGGAAGGGATTCAAGCGATTAAAGACCTACTACTTTGTGCCCGATTAAAACTATATCGTGCTCGTACGCCTCTCTGGCTATAGCGTTAACAGCATCCTTTAAGACCACAAACTTTCTGTCGACTTTCAATCCCTCAAGGAGCTTCGGGGAGTGTCCAATAATTACCCATAGAACCACCTCACAAGAATTTTTAGGGTCACTTTTTTCCATTTCCTCTATAAAATTAAATAACCACCCAGACAACTCATTAAAGAGAACAAAGTTTTCCAGCAAAGTGTAATCGTTATTAGACTCTTCTCCTCCTAACTCTCTCAACAAATCTCTCTATGTTTATTCCATTCTTCAAGCAGAACTGGCAGAAGAGCTGAGTAGCATAGAAAATCATTCTTATCTCCGTAATAGCGTACTTGCGATAGTAGACGTGCAAATCCCTTAACCCGAACATCGCTTTAGCAACTTTGAAGAAGAGCTCTATCCTGCTCCTTATTTCAGCGAATTCCTCGTATCTTTCAATTCCCTCTATCGTCTTTTTTATTACGTAACTAAAATCTTCAAGCAAAGCTGATAGAATCTTATTGTACCTGCTGTCGAACCACCTGATGTTTGGCAGAGTTCTTTCAACCATCCTCTTCAGCTCTTCCCTGTCTATGTTCTTCTTTACTTTTATTACAGGTATTATTCTGTAGTTTAGAGGTAAAAGAATGTTATCGTAGGCAAAGAAGGATGCATCAGCTGTAACAACCTTTATCTTGCCACTTTCAGTTCCAAGATTTGATATTACCATCTCTTCCCAGATCTCCTTCTTCGCTTTGTTCTTCGGATAAATTTTAACGTCAACAACGCTGAAATTTGTCAGATTGATGAGAGTGTAGACCATATAGCCGACTTCAACACCTCTGACAGAATCAAAGCAGAATGAAGCATCGAAAAATCCATCTTTTATCTTCTTACCCCGTCTAAGCTTTAAATCGACTGTTGCTACTGTAGTGTCTAATCCGTAGATTTCGTCAACCTTTCCTTCAACATTCCTCTTTATTATATTGTTAATTCTTACTTTTAGCTTGTGAAGCTTTTTCCTGAAATCTTCGTAGCTTGAGAATGTTTTGAGCACTTTTAAGTTTAAAATACTTCTGAGCTCTTTATCTACTCTAAGATTTGAGTAAAAGAGAATTGGAGGATAACCGAAGAAGAACCTCATTGTCTCAACAATATAATATTCTATGATGTAGTCATCATACTTCTCTTTCTTTTTGAACATTCCCCTTGCCTTTTCTGATACAACTTTAGCAAATTCTAAAGCTACAATTCTAAATTCTTCCTCTGTCATCTCTCCTCTGTTTATTTTCTCAGCTATACTCTTTGGAATCATGAAAAGAGCTGATATCAGTCTGTTTTTAAATTTTTCTTTTCTTGTTGGTTATTTTCTGTATTGTAGGATTTATTGCTCCTTTATCTTCACTACACTTTGTTGGAACTGGTAAATAAAAATATGGAGGTGTTTGGAGCTTAGTATAATTTTATTGAGAATTCAGAAGAAGGAGACCCTAAGAATTTTCAAGCTGTAAACAACCAATCTTAGCATGGTTCTTGAGTTACCACTCCTACCCCTCGATTTCATTCTTTCTCCGAATTCAATCGTTAAAGCACCAAACAATCCCTCTCCTACCGCTCTAAACCTGTAAATTGATTTATCGAAGATACTATCTCTAATTCTTGCTCCATATCCATCCGGTTTTATTTTTGTTGGCTTAACAAATGAAAGGTAACCCTTCGAAACAAGATCGTTTAAAACTGCTTTTGCATCAAAAGCATCGCTAGTGCGATACCACAACCAGAAGGAATGTTTTTCGTGAATTCAACTTCTGAGGTTGTTGAATCTGCATAAACAGGAACTAATGCTTCTCCAACCCTCACGCATAAGAAGACTTCATGTAGATCCTTATTCCAGTCTGTGAACTTTGTTGAGTCAAGAACTGTGTAGTAGTAATCCAGATAGTTTAGAATTTTCATCAGAGCATCTTTGATCTCCTTTACTAGGAATTCGTAGTTAATTTCCCAGTAATTCAGAGTGGATTTTGGTATCTTTATACCAAGAATTGAAAGAGATAGTGACTCAGAATACCTTAAGCTTGCTTTGTACATCTCTTTCAGAACCAATGCTTTGATATAGATGATTGGTTGTCTTTTTGGACTTCTACCTCTTTTATTCCTCTCTTTGATTTTCTCTTCAATATTCATCGATACAAGGATAATATCTAAGATCTCCAGCAGCAATTCAACATCGTATACTTTGCTATTCCACCTTTTGAGCATGTAAGTAGTAGATTGCAATCAAGTATTTTATTGGAGTAATAGTTGACTTACTATTATTTTTGGACACTCCCAGGAGCTTCGTAACATCTTCAAACGCTTTTTCAGCCTACTTCTATCCTCATCCCTCTTTCCTGCGTACATCAGCGTTACCTTTGCCCATAATGCCCTGCCAAATCGCGAGCAAGTTCGGCAGCGAGCAGTGCATGCCGTTGAGATTAACAATTCTCGAAATCTTTCGCTCCCTCTTTTCAAATCTTACCCAATACCCCTCGGAGAAAGCCCATACTATACCACCGAATGATCCACCATAAAATGAGCCTTATCCTTCCAACTCTTTCAATCTCAACCGGGTAACCATCCAAATTTCTTGGAATCTTTTCTATTTCTGCTTCTTTTTTAACGTAAACCTTTATGCACCTTCTTTTTCTATCAGCCTTTATTGCAACCACGCCTTCAATTCTGAGGAGTTCGTTTTCATGTTTGCTCTTCACGCATTCAATTTCACTTTCAGTTATGGATAGCAATATCCGCGCAAGTATAACTCCTACACCAATCCCGATCGGTATCATTACTGCTAAAAACATTAAAATCTCTTCACTCCTGTATTGGGGGACACGCCATGCAAGTACGGGCTGCAAAAGCAACGTAAGTATAAAAATGAGTAAAATCGCCCTCTTCATTTTGTTCTTCATATCATAGATTCAGCTATTTTAATTAGTTCATCCTCTGTCAAATGGCTCCCCTGTATAACGAACCAAACACCATTGTTTTTGAATGTGAGCCTCCTCAGGCTTGAGTCGATCCACCCCTCCCTTCCCTTGATACTTACTTTTTTCGCGTTTAGAGTTGGCTTCTGTTTTGATAGAGTTTCCCAGATCTTTAATCCTATTTCGACTTTAGGGGGCTTGCTTAAATCATTCTCAAATACCTTCACGCCTTCTGGTGGGACGAATTCAAATTCGCTATCGCTTATGCCAGTGTTATACTCGATATCCTTGATCTCGATAGTACCAGATCCAAACCAAGCTTGAGTTGTACTCACCAACCTCACCAGACGAAAGGTCTCTTTATCAATCCATAGCTTCTTCTTTGGAAGAAATACCCTCTTCGGTGTGGCTTCTATAACGTAGCAATCAATTCCATCAACTTTTTCCTCCCCTGAAAGCTTTACATCGTATTCCCCAAGGTTGATCAGATTATCAAAAAAGAAGGTGGCCTTCCTAGAAGGATTACTTTAAACACGGTGTTGGTACTGGGGGCAATTTTCCATTCCGTCGTTCCGTTTACGATATATATAGTTCGCTCAAACACTGTTGTACCGTTCGGGAGAAGTGTAGAATGTTCCATCTCCTCTTTAAATTTATCAGGTTTCTTTATTAGAAATTTTATAGTCTTAGATGTCGTCTCATCACCTAAACTTTGTGTAGTAACAATTTTTCCCCTAATGTCCTGCGTTTCATTGAGCTTTTCATTCATTTTCTTTACTATTTGATTTGCCGTCAGCGTCTGAGCGCAGCCCAACAAGACATAGGCAACGATCCAGCATAAACCACCAAAAACCAGAGAGTTAGCAGACCTGCAGTAGGTTGCTCGTACGATACATGTCAGAACTCAGGAAAATCAAGCCCGGAGATATAGTGGTCTGTAGGTTTAGTACTTAGCTTTTCTACCGATGCTAAATATACTATTTCCAACCCCTCAGCGTGCGGTACTCCTCAAGCATCCTTTCGAAATTCTCTTTTTTAATAACAAACTCCTGATTGCGGTGTTTTATAGGTTTAAAGAAAATTGAGGGCAACCTTTCATCTTTAACACCCTCCCTCAGGTTG
>Ga0190367_1000382_pt1 | contig 33061 bp, 42 predicted proteins | sample 4872181011_MG_FD_171838 | JGI IMG/M metagenome (GOLD analysis project Ga0190367, IMG submission 171838) | Hydrothermal vent microbial mat bacterial communities from Southern Trench, Guaymas Basin, Mexico - 4872-18-10-11_MG | ecosystem: Environmental > Aquatic > Marine > Hydrothermal vents >...
ATCCAGCAGCCATGTCACTCAAGTAGTCACCGTTTAGATTCGATGTTACAATGACATCGTATTCGGATGGTCTTGTTAGGAGCTGTTGAAACATGTTGTCTGCAATCCTATCCTTTATCACAATCTTATTCGATTCTTCCTGCCCCTCAGTTACAATGTAATCACCAAACTCCTCCAAGGCAACCTCGTAACCCCACTCCCTAAATGCCCCTTCGGTGAACTTCATTATGTTTCCCTTGTGGACGATTGTAACACTTTTTCGGTTGTTCTCTATCGCATATCTAATTGCCATCCTAACTATCCTCTTTGTTGCAAACTCACTTATGGGCTTCAATCCAACTCCAGAATCTCTCCTGATTTCTATACCAAACTCTCTCCTGAGGAATTCTATAACCTTCAAACACTCCTCACTACCACTTTTCCACTCAATTCCAGCATAGACATCTTCTGTATTCTCTCTGAATATGACGAGGTTAACTTTTTCTGGATTTCTTAGTGGACTTGGGACACCCCTTATGTAATAGACTGGTCTCACACATGCATAGAGATCCAACATCTGTCTTATCGCAACATTCAAACTCCTGTATCCCCCACCTACAGGTGTTGTTAAGGGGCCTTTGAGTGCAACCCTGTATCTCCTTATTGCATCGATTGTCTCCTCTGGGAGGTAACTTCCAAAGATCTTGTATGCCTTTTCACCAGCATAAATCTCAAACCAAACTATCTCCCTACCAATCTTCTCAGCAACCTCATCCAAGACTTTTACAGTTGCTGGAGTTACATCAACACCAATCCCATCACCCACTATAAAGGGTATTACTGGATTTTTTGGAACCATCAATTTACCGTCCCTATACTCTATCCTCTTACCATCTTCTGGATCTTTAAGCATGAGGGAAATACTTGATGAGATATAAAAGTCAATCCCTCCTGTTCAACTTCAACAACTTTATAAGCATCTTTTCCCTCTCCTCTTCCTCTTTAACGATCTCTGAATCCTTATCGGTCATATCGAACTGCTGTTCAATTGATTAATAACACTTTCTATTTTCTGTTCTTGAATGCCCGTGGTTGCGAATTGACAAAACATTCAAAGTTTCTTTCTCTCTCACCAAACTCCTTGAATGGAAATTTTAACAATTTTCTCAATAAACCTTATCGAATTTATGACTTCAGTCTTTCTGAGGTGCAATGAGGGTTTCTTTAATTTTATACCATTCCTTTCACAATGCAAACTCCAATTTCTTTAAATTTGATGGAAAGCATCTCTATCTTCGTGTCCTCTGCATCTCCAACACAAGCCTTTGCCAAAGCTAACTATAAATAGATTATCTATTACTTCAACTGGCTTGTCAGAAAATGAGCTTGAAACTTCGTCTTAAAGTGTAGTTTAAAAGAAGATTGCTATTGGAATTACGACCTCCTCAAGATCTTCAAGTCTATAAAATGTAACCTCATAAGTGTAAAGATCCCTCCTTCGAACGTCCTTTAGAACACCATCAAATTTCTTGAGTTTCAATGCAATTGAGTATGCCAAGTATCTGTTTAAGAGTTCCTTAGCCTTGTAAACTCCAACTGTTTCGGAGAGATCCTTCAAGACTTTTGTAAATTTTTCACTTTTAACTCTCTCAAGAACATTTAAAATTTCACTACAATTCGAACACGTATAGATCTTTCTATTTGGGGTATCGGTCTCCAATATTTTACCACACACAAAGCAACACACCTGCATCAAATTGAAGTTCCTGGATCGAATCATGAATGTTACGTTTATCTTACAACCCTCTCAAATTTGCAAAGACAACACAGTCTTTAATAAAGTCTTCAGGATTCGAAACAAGACTCACACCTTAAGATGGTGAAGAAATTGTCGAGTTAGAATGAAGACTTAAACAACAGGATGTGTCAACTTAAGGAAACAATTAGTTTAATTTTTTATATAACTATATTGCTATAAAGAATAGTCAACAACAATCGATCAAAATCTTTATTATAAAAAATTTAGATGTAAATAATTAATGTTCATCTTAGCTTAAGTTAACACATCCAAACAACAAAACGATACAATTTTTAAACGTCTATGCAGATAGGTAGTCTATGATAACACTCACCACAATCATCTGGAAGGAGGGTAATAAATACGTATCAAAATGTCCAGAGTTGGAAGTTGCAAGCTGTGGTGACTCAGTAGAGTTGGCTTTGGAAAATTTAAAGGAAGCAGTAGAGTTATATCTTGAAAACGCTAAAGAATTGGGATTAATTGAAGATGTCCCTAAATTTGCATTCGAGAAAAAATTTGTATCTGTTTTTGAGATTACGATTTGAGTAGCTTTAAAAATTCTTCTTAGTTAGACCAGCTTGTTTTATTATCGATAGCAACGTTCCTCTTGGAATTTGATTGGTTTTGGGGATTATAACCAACCTTTTAGTTTGTGGATTAAACATAGCTATGTGACTACCTTTACCACGTTTTGGAGCATATTCAAATCCTACCATATTCAAAATCCTTATAACTTCTCTATCAGACAGTATTGGAAGTTTACCCATAGCTCAATCCACCTTAATAATATCCACACTTTGCTCTAACACATTCTAAAACTTTTATCAACCGTTTATCTAATTCTTCAGTATTGATACCAAGACCTCCTGTGATGTTTGTCTGCACAGTTGATGGATCTACACTTTTATCTTTAGCTCTAATTTTTATAGCATCTCTTCTACTAACACCCTTCGACAGTATGTAATGAACCACTGCTTGTAAATCTCGAAGGATTTTGTTGATTTTGAAAAAGATGTTGTTAATCAAAAGTAATAGTAATACTCTCCTTTAGCCTTTTGCTCCCTATCCAACCTTGAACCTAACTTATTAACACGTGGTCTCTTCGTCTCTTCATCCCTTCTAAACGTAATACCCAAACCAGCTAAAAACGTGTTCATACCTTCTCTCATCCCCATTGATTTCCTTGCAATACCTCTCTTCCCTGGCACCCCTTGAAAGACCATAAGCCTATCGCTTATCATGTCGATTAGGTATATGTCGTGATCCACAACGAGCACACTCTTCGAAAAGTTAAGTGCAAACCTCCTTATGATCCTTGCAACTTCCATCCTCTGCTCGACATCCAAATGGGCTGAAGGCTCATCCAAAAGATAGAGATCAGCTTCTCTAAGTAGGCATGCGACAATAGCCACCCTCTGAAGTTCACCACCACTCAGCTCATCCAGATTCCTGTCCATTAGCTTGTCCAAGCCTAAAGGCTTTATAAACTCGGTTTTGTAATACGACGAATCTACCATTGGATTTATCTTTTTTAAGAACATACCTACAGGCATGCTCACATCCGCTTTGACGTATTGCGGTTTGTAAGAAACTTTTAGCTTCAAATCCACCTTCTTCTCGTCATCTTGCAAAACTCCAGCCAGTATCTTGACAAAAGTAGATTTACCAGTTGCGTTCTGCCCCACAACACCCAAAACTTCCTCACACCTTATATCTCCAGCCTCCACCTCAAGCCTAAATCCGTTAAGAGTTTTTGTGAAATGCGGATATTCTACAAGAACTTTCTCACTCACATCCTGCCTCGGCTGGAATATCTCAAATTCTATTGGCTTTTCCCTAATCCTGACATTTTCTTCAACTAAATAACCTCTCAAATACTGATTTATGCCAACCCTTGCACCCTTTGCAGGAGTTATAACACCATAAACACCCGCTTCACCGTAACTTATGTGAACGAAATCTGCAAGCATGTCCAATATGGCTAAATCGTGTTCCACTATTAAAACTGGCTTCTTCTCAGCCTTTTCCTTTATCACCTTAGCTGTGTTTATACGCTGGTTTATGTCCAAGTAGGATGTAATCTCGTCTAAGAAGTAAAAGTCTGCATTCTTCATCAAACAGCCCGCTATTGCAAGCCTTTGCAGTTCACCACCGCTCAAATCTTTAACCTCTCTGTTGAGACAGTTCCTCAAGTTGAGTTTTTCAACCATCTCATCCATAATTCCAAGCTCATCGACTCTTTCAAGCAAATCTCTCGCTCTGCCTTTGTAAATTTTGGGAATTGCTTCGATGTATTGGGGCTTAACGCTCGTCTTAATCTTACCCTCCGCCAAATCCTTCATGTAGTTTAAAAGCTCTGTTCCAGCAAATCGCTCGAAAATCTCATCCCAACTTAGTTCATCAATCCTACCGAGATTTGGCTTCAACTGACCAGTGAGGATTTTTACAGCGGTAGTTTTACCAGTTCCATTAGGGCCGAGAAGACCTATCACATAGCCTTTTCTTGGAATTGGTAGGTTGTAGAGGACAAAGCCGTTTTTACCGTATCTGTGGACTTCTTTACCTTCTAATTCATGAGGTAAGCCTACAATTGAGATTGCCTTAAACGGACACTTCTTAACACATATACCACAACCTACGCATAGCTCTTCTGATATTTCGGCTTTTTCCTTGACAATCACAGTATCCTCCGCACCAGTCCTGACTTTTGGACAGTACTTAACGCATTCCTGTGCACACTTCTTTGGTTGGCATCTATCCTTATCCACCACTGCAATTCTGATCCTTGGCATCTCAAGGAAATTCATGTTTGCAATATAAATTTAAGCTATTGGACTTGAAGAGGAATATTCTATCATCTAATTACTCTTTGGTGTTGTAACTTTAATCTCATAGAATTAAGATAAAACTTAAAAAACTCAATTGAATCTGTTAATTGATGATTACAGCCTACCCTAAATCGCTAAATAACCTCATAGAAGAGATAAAAATGGACGATATGTAATTCCAGAAATACAAAGGAGTTTTGTCTGGAATAATGAAAAGGTCGAAGCATTGTTTGAATCAATATATAATGGTTTTCCAGTTGGGTCTATTACAGTTTGGAAAGTTGAACCAAAATTTAGAGAGCAATGTTTAGATTTAGTTAGACCAATTGACATGAAGTTCAAGGATAATATGAAAAACATGGAATGGTTGGTTATTGATGGTTTACAACGATTGTCGTCTATTCTACTAATTTATAATGGTGAATTAGAGTTAGAAAGTGGTAAAAAACGTGTAAATACAATTTACTTTAATCCTATGGAAGAAAAGTTCAAGCGTGGGAGAAGGGAAATGGATAAAAGAGAAAAATATTGGTTCCATACGACAAATTTACTAAAATATACCCCTGAAAGCGTTTTAGATAGAAAAGATTTTGAATATAACTCAATAGAGCGACAAAAATTGATTAATGGAATAAATAAGTTCAGGGATAAGTTTAATAACTATCAGATTGGTGTATATGAGGTTAGCTGGTCAGGCGACTTCCTTGAAATTTTTGAAAAAATATCAAAATCTTTTACTTTATTGAATTCTACTGGCGTCAGGGTTCGGACACCTACAGTTTTCTTAGCTTTACTAACTGGTAAGCTTAGAAGAGCAGGACGTCAGTCATTTAAGGATCGATTCATGAAAGTCTTAAGTGAATTTGAATTTGAGTGGGATTTAGATGAATTTGTTCTTGTTAGGATATATATGGCTATTTCTACTGGAGACTACGATTTTAATCGTGTAAGAAAGATATTGGATCGAGAAGATGTAGGCAGAATCGAAGAATATTTAGAACATACTAAAAATGTCACAAAAGAGACTTTGAACTTACTTAAAGACTTAAGAGTTACAAAAAGTTATATACAAACAAAATATTTGCTTGTTCCATTAGCATATTTGGTGTATAAAGATTATCTCAGTAAAGGAAAAGATCTAAACAAAGATAAAATAGTTTATTGGCTAATACTATCTTCTTTCGAGAAGAGATATTATGGCAGAATTTATGAATGCTTAAAAGAAGATTTACAGGCTATAGATGACGGGAGAGGTATAGATGGATTAATAGGAGATTTAAAAATAGAATCACCAAAGATATGTTAAGAGGTGAATTTACAACTGCACATAGGCTACTATTCCTACAGCTCTATCGTATGAACGGAGCCAGAGATTTAGATCTGTCTAAATCTCAGCGAAAGATGATAAGGAATTTAGAACCTGAAGAATTAGAAGACCATCACATATTTCCAAAGTCGTTAGACCTTCCAAACATTGACGATCCTTGTAATATAACTCTCGTTTCTAAAGAAGCAAATCGTATTATTCGTAATAAAAAACCTGAGGAATATTTGAGGAAATTTAGTGAATCCGAGCTAAAGAGACACTACATACCAACAGATAAACGATTATGGCACATAGAGAATTTTGAAGAATTTCTTGAAGAACGAAGGAAGTTAATATCAAACGGTATAACTGAAATTTTTAGTTTAAATTAATTTGTTATACAATCTTTAGACTATAATATTCCAAACTTCTTATTATAAGTTATTTAACAAATTTAAGCATTCAACAGAAAAGTCCAAGCTATATACCATCCAGCAAATGCCATAAATCCAATTCCAATCCAATCTTTCCCCTCAACCTCCACACCAAACCTGGGAATTAGAAACTTGTTTATGTAAATCAGAAACACTAAAATTATAATACCCAAAGGATCCCTCTTCCTCACATCACCAGTAACAAAAAACGAGATTATCCCAGCTACAACACCAAACAAGAGTGGGACTAGAGTCTTTATCAAACCCTCCCTCTCCATCTCCATCACCTAAACGATGGTCTTTGAGATAGCAACATGGGCAAAGGCAATGGCTTAAACGGTTTACCCTCACACTCCTTGACAATCCTTTCAGCCAACTCATCTAAACTCATCCTAACCTTCTTCTGCTGTTTAAGCGTTGATTCAGCTCTAACAGTTACTGTCAAAAATCCACCCTTCACCTCCTCCTCACCAATCACAGCTATATAAGGAATCCACTCTCTCGAAGCATCCCTAACCTTCTTTCCTAAGGTCTCGTCCCTATCATCAACATCCACCCTGATCTTACGCCTCTTCAAATCCTCAGCAACCTCAATAACCCTATCCAGATACCTCTCAGAGACTGGAATTATCCTAACCTGAGTTGGAGAAAGCCAAACTGGAAACATTGGCAAAATTCCCTTTTCAGCTTGCGTGTATGCCTTTTCAAGTAAAGCATACATACACCTCTCTATTGCACCACTTAGAGAGCAGTGCAAAATCAAAGGTCTCTTCTTCTCACCATTCTCATCCACGTAACTTATGTCGTATCTTTCAGCATTCTCAACATCTATTTGAACAGTTGAAAGTGCTGAAGCCTTATCCAATGCATCTACGAAGTTAAACTCAAACTTCAATACAAAGTAGAAGAATCTCTGATCCCACATCTCAATCAAAATAGGCTTATCCAAAATCCTAGCAAGTGAATGGATAAAATCCCTATGCTCCTTATAGAATTCTCTTGTAACCCTAATCGCAACTTCATAATCATCTGGATTCAATCCAATTTCACTTAAAACCTCCACAGCAAGCTTAAACTGATTTAAGAACTCTTGCTTAGCCTGCTCAATATCCCTAACTATTGTGTGCATATCTGGCATTGTAAAAGCTCTTAGCCTCCTCAAACCAACCAACTCACCTCTCTGCTCCTTTCTGAAGGAATATCGAGTGAGTTCATAAATCTTGAGTGGCAAATTTTTGTATGTTATCACCGAATCGTGAGCAATCAGAAATTGTCCAAAGCAAGCAGCAAACCTCAAAAAGAAATCTCTCTTATCCCCCTTTATAATATACTGCCTTGCTGGAAATCTCTCCAAATACCTCCTGAGTGTTGAATGATTCCTGTCGTACATTATTGGGGTTTCAACCTCCATCGCACCATACTCCAAACACTTCAGAGTTACAAATTCCTCAAGCAAACTCTTAATCAACCTACCCTTCGGATAATACCTCAAATGGCCCGAATCTGAAGCTGGCTCATAATCCGCAATTTCAAGTCTCCTCATAAGTTCCACGTGTGGTGGAACCCTATCAACAGCCCTCCTCTTCTCCATCTCGTATCTCACAAACTTCACAAGTTTCTCGTATCCAGTGAAGTCAAAAGAATCGACATCTACAAGTTCCCCTTCTGGTGTTAAAATGAACCAGTAACTAACAACCTCCTCCTCAACCTTCAAAGCCCGAGTAACATCACTCTCCTCAACCACAATCGAACGGGAAAGCTCACTCAACGGATGACCCTTGCAAGAAATCTTAAACGACTTATACCATCCAAACGGTGCCCTTTGAACATAAAAATTATTTCCAAGTTTTTTCTCAATTTCTTTAAGGATTGAAACCGCTGTATCTGGATCTGCAAGGTTTGAAGAGAGGTGAGCGTAGGGGTAAACTACAATCTTGTCAACGTTGAGCTTTCTTGCGACATCTTCAATCTCTTCAACAGCCCTCTCAACAACCTCACTGTCACCCCTCTCAACGGAAATGAATGCAACCAAGCATTCGTCAACCCTAATCCGATTGACATCACAATCTTCAGCAAACTTCGTCCTCTCCTTAGGCTCATATTCGATGTAGTCTGAATGGATGAGAAGTATCTTCATATCCAGCCAAAATCGAGACAGTTTAAATTATTTTCTTAAGCCTCTCGCTCAAACTTTAACGTATGCGTATTAACAACATGCTCTACAACCTTCCTCAAAGCCCTTCTGATCAAACTTGATGCTGTAGCCTCAGAAACATCAAGCATCCTTGCAAGATCTCTAAGCTTTATCTTCTTTGGATTTTCAAAGTATCCATGTTCCAAAGCCAATTTAATTGCCTCAAATTCCTTATGACTGAGCTTTTTATCTTCTAAGAAGCTTGATTTCCAGATAACTTCATAGTCCAAATTTAGATCGTTTAGATTTGATAGGAGATTCCTAAAATCATCCCATGTGCAAGCTAGAGTCCAGATGATTGCATCTCTTCTGACTTGAGCGTATAGTATTAGAACTCCAGAATCGAGTAAAGCTTTGACGAGTTTGCACCTATGATTTTTAATTATTGTATGTCTGTATCTATTTATGGACTTAAATGTTATTAGAACCTTCATCCTACCATCAAAGTCTGTCTGAATTCTCTGAAGTGTCATGAATTCACTGTAACGAGCTTTAAGACAATCCTTTGGTACTTCAGTTTTTATCACAACCTTAAGCATATCACAAATACACAACGTTCGATTTAACAATTTCCAAAAGCAATTTTATATTTTTTAACATCTTAGATCAAACTACTTCTGCACAGATGTGGAAGTGTTCACTGGAACGTTGGCACTCAAATAATTGGCATTAATGGACAAACATGAAATCTGGAGGTATGATAATGTTTGAAGAAATTCTATGTAAAACTGCAAAATTCACCATAAAAAGATCAAAATTGGTTGTATCAATCGTCCCATTATTTATCTTCCTCTCAGCAATTTCTGCATCCAACCTAAAGTTTGCACCAATGAAATACGAGAATTGCCTTCCATTGGGCGATGAGGTGTTAATTCAGTATGAGCTATACAAGAGGAATTTTAAGGTAAGTGAGAACGACGTCTTCATCTTTGTTAAGGGCACCCTCAACTTCCAAGTTTACGAATACATGCTCAAATTGGAGGAGAATTTAAACCAAATAGACGGAGTTAGAGATGTTATTTCTCCAGCTTCGATGCCTAAGAGAGAAGATCTAATAATTTCTCCAAGTTGGGCTGTGATGATAGTTTGTCTGAGTAAGCAAGAAGAAGAGATAACAAACCAAATAGAGAGGGTGCTAGAGTTTACACCAAAACCAGTTGGTGTGAATGTTGAAGTTACTGGTAACCCAGTTCTCGATGTTCAGATAGTAAGGAGTGTCCAGAAGAGCTTGAGGTTAACTGCAAACCTTGCAATTATAATAATGATCGTAATATTGTTTACGGTGTTCAGTGATGTTGTAAGGAGGAAGAGGCTGGCACTGATGCCCTTCGTAATTTCTATCATGTCTGTAACTGTTGTCGTAGGTTTAATGCCAAATTTGGGAATTAAAATGAACAGTCACCTATCTTCGATGATCCCCATATTAATAGGTTTAACAATAGATTACGCTGCCCACGTTCAGAGTAGGTTTGAGGAGGAGAGGTTGGATAAAGGTAAGAACGATGCCATCGTTGCATCTGTTACAAAAACTGGTTTGGCTGTTTTAATTTCCATGATAACTACCGTAATAGGGTTCATGTCGATGACAGCAACAAAAATTCCCACACTTACTTAGTTTGGTATCTTGATGTCTTTTGGGTTTGGTGGTAGCTTACATACTTACGATGACTTTTCTACCTGTAGTCTTGAAGATTACAGATGATAACGTTGTGAGAAAAGAGGTCTCAATTGAACGATTCCTCATTCCCATCTCAAAGATTACAGTTTCAAATCCCAAGAAGATTTTGATTATAGTGTTAGCTCTCATAGTATTCGGTGCTTATGCTGGAACACAGGTTAAACTTGAGACCGATAGAATGAAGTATTTTCTACAAGATCTTCCAGCAATAGTTAGATTTAAGGAGTTGGAGAGGGTAGTTGGAGGACAGAATACCTTTGTCGTTGTGCTGAACTTTGATGAGCTGAATGCAAAAACTCTAAAAGAGGTTGACGATTTGTCCAGATACATCCTGGAAAGAGAAGACTTGGTTTACGACTACGATTCTCTTTCAAGTTTAATTAAGAGGTTCGCAGACGAGCTACCAGAAAGGGAACTATCTTTAATAATCTCAAGAATTCCCGAACTTGATAGATTCTATTCTGGTGGCTTACTTGCAATATACTTCAAGACAAATGCAGATACTCACGATAAGAGGTTGAAGCTTTGGGATGAACTTAAGAGCATGTTCCTTGGGTGGCATGGTATTGTAACAGGTCAGACGGTTGTCATGACCGAGATAGGTGTTGAGATGGTAAAGGCTCAACTCGCTATGACGAGTGTTGCATACACGCTCATAGTTGCCCTCCTATTCGCCATTCATCGATCAATTACCAGAGCTGTAACTCCCTTACTTGCAATAACTACCGTAATTGGAATCATAAACATCTACATGGTTTTATTTGGTATCAAGCAGACTATGTTTTCGATTGCAATGAATTCGATCACGTTGGGGTTGGGTATAGACTACTCTATTCACATAACTGAGAGATACTTTGAAGAAAGGATGAACTTTCCACCAACTGAAGTTGTGAGGAGGACGATTGAGAGAACTGGTAAGGCTATTCTAACATCTGCACTAACTACTGCTGGTGGTTTTGGAGCTATAGCCTTCTCAAACTTTCCAGCAATCCACGATTTTGGAATCTTAGCATTCATTTCAATAACTTTCAGCTTACTATCAGCCCTCAGTTTCGTTCCTGCATTCCTTATGATGTTGGAGGGGAGGTGATAATGTGAACGCTCTCGTATTTGTAAATGTGTTTGCACTCCTTTGCTTGATGATTGTCTTTGTAAGAGATAAAGAAAAGACTAAGCTTGCCTTGGCTATATCTCTAAAGTCTTTCATCCGTATTCTTCCGATGGTCATAGCAACTGTAACCCTAATTGGATTGATTCTGGGTTTTGTGTCAAGGGATCAAATTTCCAGAACAATCGGTGAGCAGTCTGGATTTGGTGGAATAATTACGGTTGCTGTGCTGGGTGCAATTCTCCACATTCCATCCATAGTTTCATTTCCACTCGCTGGATCACTCCTAAAGCGTCGGTAACTGTGGTTGCAGTTTTTATAACTACACTCACCATGATTGGAGTTGTAACGCTACCAGTTAAAGTGAGGGAGCTTGGAAAAAGGTTGGCAATACTCAGGAACTGTCTGAGCTTTTTCATTGCAATAGTTATTGGAATTGTTATGAGGTGGTTAGTATGAAGCAAGATTTGGCATTTTTTGGATTTGTTTTGAGTGTTGCCATCATCTTAATTTTGATATTCCCAGAAAGAAGTGGAGATGTGATTTCAGTTTCATTTGAGTTCTTTGTTGAAATGATTTTAATTCTTCCAGCTGTCGTAATGTTGATGGGTTTGTTTACCGTTTTTGTTCCAAGAGATTTGGTTGTAAGGTATTTGGGTAAGGAATCTGGAATAAGGGGAATTTTTGTTGCAATGCTCATGGGTGCTTTGCCTACTGGGCCACTCTACATAGCTTTTCCAATAGCTTCAACTCTAATCAAGAAAGGTGCAAGGATTTCAAACATAGTTGTCTTTCTTACCGCCTGGTCATGCATAAAAATACCCCAAGAGCTTGTGGAGCTTGAGTTCTTGGGTTTCAGGTTTATGTTAGTGAGGTTGACCTTGGTGGCAATCTCTGCAATCTTCATGGGTCTAATAATTGAGTATTGTTGTAAACGGTAAGCTATTTAAATGGTAAACGTAAACTAATTTTGTATGGCTTATGAGAGTTGCTTAGATGCGATATTTACGAGAGTCTCAATTAGGAGATTTAAACCAGATCCAATTTCGGAGGATGTAATTAAATTAATACTTGAAGCTGGAAATTCTGCCCCTTCTGCTGGAAATCTACAAGCTAGAGATTTCATAGTTATTAGAGATAGAGATACAAAGCTAAGACTCGCCAAAGCATCATTGAGACAGATGTTTATTGCAGAAGCACCAATTGTGATTGTCGTGTGTGCAAACTATCCTAGATCGATGAGGATTTACGGTGAGAGGGGTAGGCTTTATGCTGAACAAGATGCAACAGCAGCTATTGAAAACATCCTGTTGGCTGTGCACATGCTTGGATTGGGTGGAGTTTGGGTTGGAGCCTTTGATGAGAACGAAGTGTCTAAAATACTTGAAATACCACCCCACGCAAGACCTATGGCTATAATACCCATTGGTCATCCAGCAGAAAAACCTGAGAGAAGACCAAGGTATCCCATTGACTACCTAACGCATTGGGAAAGATGGTAACGACTTATATAACTCCAAATAACTTTTTTAATATTCTCCATCAGCTTTATTGCATAATCAATGTAAAACCAAATTGTCTTCATAGATGTCTTGATGACTTGGGTTTTTAATTCCTTATGATACTTAAAGCGTTTAACAAGCTAACGATAATCCCAAAGACTTTCACATGCCTTGAAATACTCCTTTTGATTATATAAACGCTTAAAATTATGTCGATAAATTCTGTTTGTTCTATATACTTTCTAATATCGACCATTTTACATTCCTTTTAGGATACAGCAAAATCTCTCTTCCATTAACGATTGCCTTTTCAAGCCTTAAAGTTAAACAAGCAAAAGCTCTTTATAAATTAGTTCAACCTCTACCTCTAGGCCTTCTATTCTATCTTTGCCAGCCCACAGTTCTAAGGATTTTTCACCACTCTTAAGCTTGTAATAGGTTCTACTCAGATACTTAGGATTAACAGTAAAACATACAGGTATTCGGTGGACTTAGATAGCTTTTTACATTTTGAATTATCAAAGATTTTTTCGTAGCTGTCTTTATAAGCATATAAGCAATATCTAAGCGTAAATAGTCACAACATCTTCATCCTCAAGCACGTGATCCAATCCAACTCTCTGCCCCTGATACCTAACTGACCTACCCCAAACCTTCGCATACCTAAAGCTCTCAAGCATACCTCTGTGCAGTTTCTTGCAAACTTCTGAAATCGTAGCACCCCTATGTATTATCAACGGCTCGTTAAAGTCTGCTTTACCACCAGGAGGCTTTAGGTATATCCTGATGAAATTCAACTTCTCGTAAATCTTCTCCTTGAGAAGATCTATGTTTATCCTCTTCTCAGCTGAGATTGGAATAACTCCATCTGGCAATTCTGGCTGATAGATATCTATCTTGTTTACAACTGTTAACGAAGGAATATAAACCCTGTTACCCAAAACAGCATCTATCAGTCTGTCAATGGTTATGTTCTCTCTGATTATCACATCTGCATTGTGAATTTTGTTCTCCTTTAGGATTCCAACTATCGTCTTCTCATCTATCGAAATTGGAACTGTGAATGTAACCTTAATACCTCCTCTATCCTTCTTCTTTATTAAGACTTCAGGTGGTTTTTGATCCAAGCGAATTCCAGCCTCATGTAACTCCCTCTTTACAACATCTATCTGATGAATTGTAAATACATCTGCAACGATGACAATTAGATCAGCATTCCTTATGAAACTTAATACTTCCCTTCCCCTACCCTTTCCCTTTGAAGCACCTTCTATCAAGCCAGGAACGTCAACAATCTGAATCTTCGCACCTCTGTATTCCAACATCCCTGGAATTGGCTTCAACGTTGTGAAGTCGTAATCCGCAACTTCACTCCTCGCTCCAGTTAAAGTGTTCAGTAGGGTTGATTTACCAACAGACGGAAAGCCAACCAAAAAAACACTTGCATCTCCCTCTTTTTTAAGGGAAAAAGTCTGAGTTCTTGATTTTCTCTTACTCTTTTCCAACTCCTCCTTAAGTTTTGCAAGTTTGGCTTTCAACCTACCTATGTGATGTTCTGTGGCTTTGTTGTAGGGTGTCCTCTTTATCTCCTCCTCAAGTCTCCTGATCTCTTGAACTATGTCCATCATTCATGGCAGGAGATTTTGGATTTTAATTTTTGCTCTATTTGTTGTTTGAACTGTAAAGTCAACTAGCTAAACTTAAAGAGTCTGCTTAGCTTTGCAAATGTAATCACAGCTCTAATTCTGGATTCCAATAGATGCATTTTTAACAGCTTTCACCCATCTACATTTTCCATCAACACATCTACAAACAACTCCATACTTATCTGCATCGTAGCAGTCAAACCATTCACACATAGTTTTTATTGGTCTTTCAAACTTCGATTGGCAAACTTGTCCAGAGCAACCACCTCTCATGCAATCTTCATCGCTATTACATCTGCCATAGGTTGACCATCCACAGAAGCCGTTAATGTTAACGTAAGGAGACAATATGCGAATGTTACCATATTTATCGATGAACTCAACTCTAGCTCCCTCAGGAACGTCGTATATTGTTACCTTTACCGTGCAAAGTTCATCACACTGCCCTTCAATGATCTCGTAAGTTGAATTAACTTTCTTGACTGTAACCATCTCACAGCAATTTACTGTAACGTAAGCAACGAGGGTTTTTCCATCGTATTCAATCTTCTCTGGCTTAAAACCAACAGTCTCAACCTTATAATTAAATCCCTCAATAACACTTCTCACTTCACTTATCCAGCTTTTATCTATCTTATCATCTTTTAGTATTGCCCAGCAACCGTAAACCTCTCTGTGCTCGGGGATGTGACCCTCATACTCCCCTCCCAAAACGAAGAATATCTTTTTAACGTCCTGCAAAATCCTGTAACCTTTTTCATCCATTTTTATATGAACCCTCTCCTCTGGTTCAATCCACTGGTTTATCGTTACGTTTATTGGTTTTTTGAAAATGAGTTCAACAACCTTACCGTTATGTTTTAATCTCTCCACATCTTCATCGAAAATTGCACATCTTGCCTATAGGTTTACCCTTTGTGCAATATGAAGCAACTTCAATTGTTACATACTTACCATGATCCCAGAATTTGACGAAATTGGTAGATTGCTGATTACTTTCGGTTGATTTAAAGCAACAATAAATGAGACCCATTACAACCAAGAGACAAACCAAAACTACTCTGTTCATCTTTACAGATCACAAATAAGAATTAAATTGATTAGGGTGTTAATCAAAATAAAGCTGTTGAAAAATTGATGTTGAATCTTTTTTATCAAACGTCGTTTAACAGAGCAAACTCTGGAAAATAAATAAAGTAAATCCTGTTAACAAAAATCATCTACTCCAACTTTCCATTATATGCTTAGCCCTGCTAAAGTCTCCTTTCCATTGAATTCATATAAACTCTCACATTCAAGATTTTACCTTCTTAAACCTAATAAACATACAGAAAGTTCAAACTCCATGCTTATATTCGTAGGTATGGGTTTATGGGATGAGAAGGATATAACTTACAAGGGGCTTGAAATAGCAAGAAGATCAGATGAGGTTTACATAGAATTTTACACTTCAAAACTTATGGGAACTAACTTGGATAAAATAGAGAAATTTATTGGTAGAAAAATCAAGATGTTGGAGAGGAGTGATTTGGAGGAGAAGAGTAGATGGATTGTTGAGAGAGCTAAAGACAGGACAGTAACTATACTGACACCTGGAGACCCCATGATTGCCACAACCCACTCATCATTAAGACTCGAAGCTGAGAAGAGGGGTATAAAGACAAAAATCGTTAACGCTGGAAGCATAATCAACGCTGTATGTAGTTTGACTGGATTGCACAATTACAAGTTTGGAAAGTCTGCAACCGTAAGCTGGATGAAATCTAGGGTCCCGTTGAATGTTATAATGCAAAATCTAAGTATCAATGCACACACACTCCTCTTCTTAGATCTTCATCCAAAACCAATGACTATAAGGGATGCTGTAAACATTTTATTAGATACTGGAGATGTTGGAGAACTCTTTGCAGTTGGAATTGCAAGGGCTGGAAGTGAAAATCCCGTTGTTAGATGTGACAAGCTTGAGAGATTGAAAAGTTATAAATTTGGAGATCCCTTGCATGTGATCGTTGTTTTGGCCAAACTTCATTTCATGGAATACGAATGCCTAAGAGTTTTTGCCCATGCTCCAGAAGAACTTGAGGAGATTGTTGAGTGATAGGGATGTCAAGGTTGGAGTTTGGATCACTTGAACTCGACAAATCCTGGGCTTTTGAGAGTGTAGATACAAAATACCTCACACACGACATTCACAGGTATCCAGCCAAATTCATACCTCAGCTTGCAAGGAGAGTTATAGAAACTTATTCAAAACCATATCAGATAGTTTTAGATCCTTTTTGTGGTTCAGGCACAGCACTTTTGGAAGCAAGACTTTCCAAAAGGAATACCATAGGTGTTGACATTAATCCCGTAGCCTACTACGTTTCAAAGGTTAAAGCAAATCCAATTGAACCAAAAAAGATAAGGGAGAATTGGGAAATCTTTTTATCTAAGCTCTTTGGACTTAACAAAGTTGAACCTTTTCAAATACCCAAGAGATCCCTTGAAATCTTAAGTTCATAGATACCGAAGAAACAGCTGATGGATATGAGATGGATCTTTACGTTGATAATGGATGTTAAGGATGAGGAATTTAGAGATTTTCTCTTGGTAGCATTTTCAAACATTCAGAAGGATTGCTCCTGGTGGTCAATGAAGAGTGTTAAGCCATGTAGGGATTTTGGGAAAGATGTTCCTAATGCAATCCAAACGTTTGTCAAGCAAGTCAAAAGGATGATTGAAAAGAACAACCAGCTTTGGGAAAATCTTAAGAACTCGACATGGGTAGAGGTGTTTAAGGGAGACACAAGAAGTTTGTCTTCCATTGTTGACGATTTCGTTGATCTGATACTCTTTTCCCATCCGTATGTTACATCCTACGAATACTTTGACGTTCACAAGTTGAGCATCATCTGGTTGGAGCATGTGGAGGATTTGAGAACAATTAAGCGGAGATTCATAGGTAACATGTCTGACAAATCTAAAGGTATTAAAATTAAAAGCTCTTTGGCAGTTGAAATCGTCAAGGAGTTGGCCGAGAAGGATAGAAGGTTGAGTAAGGCTGTGGAAGCTTACTTTGAAGATATGCAGATCAGCTTTGAGGAGATGGATAAGGTTCTCAAAGATAACGGCGTAGTTGTGATGGTCATTGGAAATACGAAGCTGAAAGGTGTTGAGATAAAGAATGCAGAGGTTTTTGCAGAGATGTTTACGTGCATGGGGTATGTGGTTGAAAAGGTTATCAAGAGACCAATTCCAAGCAAAAATTTGCCAACGGTTAGAGATCCAAAGACTGGTAAATTTACATCGTCAAACAGTCACGTTAAAGTCTATCCTCATGAATTTATTTTAATTCTCAGGCATAGTTGCCATCTCCCAGTTCACAAGAGATCATGCTAAGCTTGAGATAATTGACAAAACAATGCAACAGTCCTAAATCAACTCCCTCAAATAAATCTTGTATCTACCCAGCTTACCCCCATAATTCCCAGCCGAAATTTTAACTACACCATCAACATTTCTCCCAACCTCTATGCATACCTTCATAGCCTTCTTTACAGCCTCCAAGCTTACTCCATTGATTACTATCTCTGGAATTGCCCTAACGTTATCGGGAACCTTAGAGTCTGGTATCTTATCCCTCAACGATGGACAGTATGGATGGTTTGTCGTTGGACCAATCTCAGGAAACTTTGTCTCTGGCTTTGAACCAGCTGAACATACATCAAATGGTGTTATAACACCTTCAACATCTCTCAAAGCCTCAACAGCCCTTTCACCAACCTCCAAAGCTGAATCTTCACTCTCACAGAAGAACCAAACGTTTCCACCAGCAACACCTTCAGCGTATCCCAAGTAACGCTCTATGACAAACTCACCAAACATTATTGGAATGACTATAACCTCCCTCCCCCACCTCTCCTCAAACCACTCATATCCATCACCACACCTCCCAACGTTCACCTCAGCATCTATCTTTTTCCCTTCACATGCATTAAAAACACGTGTTGTTGGAACTACAAGTATCCCCTGCCTTATCCTCTTACCAACCTCCCTCAATAGAACATCCATGAAGTTCTTCGTCTTTGGAACCCAGATTTGAATGATTGCCCCAATTCTCCCATCTGGAGTCTCGCTAGGATTCAACCATCTCTCAATCCCAGCCTCAGACTCACCAAAAACGGTAGAAGGTAGGGAAGTTGCACTATAAACAGACTTCTTAAGTAGATACCTGTGTTTCGCAGTTACAATTAAACGTGTGTATATCCCATCGAAGGCTTCACAGTACGTATCTTCAACATCCATATGGAAAGTCTAACGCAATTTATAAATAGATTACAATCTCCTCAAGTGCATTCCTCTCAGTCTTCTCAAATGCTCCTCTCCACTTAGGAACGTTGCTATGATAATCGAACTTACAATTGGCAACCACATCATCACCGAAAACACAAAGTGAATACTGTCAATAAAACCTTCAACCATACCAATTAGGGGTAGTGGATTAAACCTCGCTATGCTCACGAGAACAAGCATCGTCCCAGGATCTGGAGCCAAAGTCTCGTAACCTGGCATGTATCTCTTCATGTTGTGAGTTATCAACACACCACCAATCGCAACACCCATAGCCTGTGCAAGTGTGTTCATCGATCTTATAGTTCCGTTGGCCATCCAACCTTTTCTGGTGGAACCGAGGACATTGAGACGTTGAATGCTGGAGATATCAGCAATCCCATTCCAACACCCATTGGAATCAGCTTGAAGAAGAATTCCCAGTATTCAACATCCATCTCAATCTTTGTCATGTTGAACATTCCAAGGGCAAATATTATCGGTCCCAAACTCATTGTGTATTTTGGATTTATCCTATTGCTCAGTCTTCCTGCAAGTGGGGCTACGAATGTGTTCATTATTGGAACCGCAATCATCCAGTATCCAGACTCCTCAGCACTCAAACCCTTGATACCTTGAAGGAAGTATGGTATTACAAAAAGTGCAGCTGATACACCAAGAAATATTATCGACATCGACAACACACAGACCAAAAAGTTCCTAACTTCTGAATAAACTTAGATCGAGTAGCGGATGTTCACACCTCAACTCCCTAACTGCAAATGTCATCAAATAGGGAATTGATATAGCAAAGCATGCCAGAGTCTTCTGACTCCTCCAACCCCAATTCTGACCCTCTATTATTCCAAGTGTCAGTGAACCCAATCCAATTGCCAAGAGTATTGTTCCAGCTATGTCCATCTGAACCCTCTCCTTAGCACCAAGTGGAGGTAGAAGTAGTGTTGAGAGTATCATTGAAAATATTCCAACTGGAACGTTTATGTAGAAAACCCAATGCCAGCTCAAATGTGTCGTAAGCCATCCTCCAATTATTGGTCCCAAAGCAAAGCTTGAAGCTACAAGTATTGCATTCAAACCCATCACAGTCCCTCTCTCCCCTGGAGGGAAGAGTTAGGTAACTATTGCCAACGTGTTACCACTCAGTATAGCCCCACCTACAGCCTGAAGTATCCTGAACACTATCAGAGATCCCACATTCCAAGACTGTGCACAGAGAAAGCTACCAAATACAAAGATCCCCATCCCAAATACGAAGTATCTGTCCCTCCTAACCATGTCACCAATCCTACCAGCCAAAACCAAAAGGACAACCATGGTGATTGTATATGCATTTAGAATCCACTGAAGATCCGATATTCTTGCATGAAAATCCTCTGCAATCCTTATTGAGAACGCTAACATCAAGAAGAACCATAAAGAGACCAATCCAACTGGAAGAAAAGCAAACCATTTGATCATCTTCTCCTCCTCGCAAACTTCAAACCCGCAATCAATGCCATAACGATTAGTGTTATTGCAGTTACGGTAACTGGATTGAGGAGTGGCTTTTCCCTAACTTCAATGAAAACTGTCATTGGATTTGATTCGTGAGTATAACCTTCATCATCGTCGTATCTTATTTTAACTGTTGCAGGATAGAATCCTGCACCAGCATCCTTATCGATGTCTATCTTAAATCTTGCAGTTGCAACTTCGTTTGGATTCAGTTCACCTATGAAGTGTAGGCCAGGCTGAGGTGAACCTACGATACCGCTCAAGGTGCTCCCTCCAGCTATGGTAAGTGGAGTTGAAACCAAAAGCTCCACGACACAGTTGTGTATCGTTAAGTTACCCATGTTCCTAACAACAACTTTAACCTCGCCAGTTTCATCTGGATACAGTTCACCCTCAACAGAAACGACATCAAAGCATGCAACACCAGATTTTATATAAACCGATGCCTCCACAACACATAAAAGATCCTCAAGATCACCAAGGTCAAACTTTTCAATTATGTAGAATCTGTAGGAGCCACTGGTTGCATCCCTCAAAACCTCAACCCTAAACTTTGCAATCCCAACCTCAAAAGGCTTTAGACTTTCAATGAAATACGATGAACTGAGTGGTCTCATAGATTTTGGTGTGACGATTGTAAGTTCAACGTTCTTCACATCCCTGTTCAATTTGTTCCTGATAGAAACCTCTATCTCCCCCTTCATACCTACAGCCAAATCACCAGCACCCTCAACCTCAAGTGGCGTCCTTCTCACGTTAACCTCCAAGTAATGTTTACTACTGACAACCCATCACCAAACTTTCTATACTTCAAAATTACATACCCCCTGTAGCTACCTTCGGGAGCGAGGGACTTGACGTAAAACGTTACAAACTTCACACCCCTACAAAATCTACCTACGTATGGGACATTTTCAGATTGGAGAAGTGGTGTGTCGAAGGAGAGTATCGCTATGGAGTCGTTCAAACATTCACCAAGATTCTCCATCCTTACAGAAACAAATCCTCTGGATGGTTCTCCAGATACGGATGAAGTTAAGAGACTATCAACAACCTCAACAGACAGCATGTCTTCCTCAACATCCAAGCCAATCGTTTTTGAAAGAAATGCAGTCCTCTCGTCTGATCTCTTAAATTGAAGGATGAGCTTTGCAGGATAGCTCTGTGAAATTGCACCCTCCATAACGTAAACCTTAAACTTTGCCCTTGCCTCACAGTTGACATCCAAATCTCCCAGGTAAGATTCCATAGCCATTGGATTTGGCTTCAATGATGGTGTGGTGTTTATTATGAGTATGGCATTGTAAATCTTGAACCTTCCAGTGTTCTTAATTACAACCTCAACGTAACCCTCTCCGCCTACGTGTAGGGAAGATTTTAGGGAAACTACGGAAAAGTCGTAATCCCTCCTTGCAACTTCAATGCTCAAGTATTCTGTTCTGGTCTCATCCTCACGATAGGACAAGATGACACCCGAGGATGTAGTTGAATAAGTTACCTTGGTATATTTCAACTTGACAGGAATCTCGTATACCCCAAGTTTTGCATCCTCATCAACCCTAACCCTAAAATTCACCTTAGCAACCATTCCAGAAGGTAAATCACCAACTAAGCTTGGATTCAAACTCTCAACCTTAATTGGAGCACCATCATCCTCCAGCTCTACTCTCAAATCCTTAGCAGTCGTCACAAGTGCAAGTAGGTTTGATGTGTTTTCGTTTAGAATGAAGTTTTCAACCCTCCCCTCATTCTCAATCAACACAGTTATTATCTTATCGTCGCCAGGATGGAGAATCCCATCACCCAGAAGGGAGACGTGAAAGTCCTGTGCACATACAACACCAATCGTCAAAACTATCAACAATCCACCAACCATCCTCAAGTTTCGGTAACCGATAATCATCTTATCATCCCACCGTATCTATAAACTCTTTCCCAAGTTCGTGTAGCATACTTATAAATCTGTAGTGAAATACCTCAAGTCAAATATTCTCCCCTCCAACCTAAGTGGATAAACTGTGCCTGGGGATGTTCTCTTTATAAGTTCGTCATTAAGCTCCTTAAGTAGAAGCTTTAAATTTCCTCTCAAGTCCTTCACATACATGAATCAACGAGAAGTATAAAATCTTGTTGTTTAAAAGTATCTCTCAACCCTCTCCAAAGCTCTTGAGATTAACTTTGAAGAGTTCTCCAAGTCCCTCAAATCGACAACTTCAACTGGACTGTGTATGTATCTGGCTGGAATACTAACTACACCCGATGGGACTCCAGACTTGGTAATTTGAATTGCAGTGGCATCAGTCGTCCCACCCTCGGCAACCTCCAACTGGTATGGTATGTCGTTCCTCTCTGCAGTCTCCTTCAACCACCTAACAACGTCCTTTGTAGCAATCAAACCTCTACCACTTGCATCCACAATCGTTATAACTGGACCCTTACCAAGCTTTATATCCATGTGCAGGGACTCAGTTCCAGGGAAGTCAGTTGCAACACAAACATCCAAAGCCAAAGCTACATCTGGCTCTATTGCAAATGCTGAAACCCTTGCACCCTTCAATCCAACCTCCTCCTGAACTGTTCCAACAACGTAAATAGTTGCATCACTCTCAGTCTGCTTTAAAGAATCGATCATCACAGCCAAACCTACCCTATCATCCAAAGCCTTTCCAGTCACCCTCTTACCCATTTTAACAAGTTCCCTGTCAATTGTTATTGGAGTTCCAACGTCTATACCCATCTCGACAACTTCATCCCTACTCTCAGCACCAACATCTATGAACATGTCTTTAATCTCAACAGCCTTCTTCCTCTCCTCATCCTTCATAACGTGAGGGGGCTTGCAACCTACGACACCATAGACCTTTTTACTCCCATGCAACACAACCCTCTGACCCAAGACAATTTGACTGAACCAACCTCCAATTGGTGCAAATCTTATGAAGCCCTTTTCGTCTATATGTTTAACCATGAATCCAATCTCATCCATGTGGGCACACACCATAACCTCAAATTCACCACCGTTCTTTACGCATATTAGATTTCCAAGCTTATCGACCCTGATCTCATCTACATAGTCCTCAAGCTCAGATTTAACTATCTCCCTTATCTCATCCTCATAACCACTTATACCATGTGCATCACTCAACCTCTTCAAAAGCTCAAACATGAGGTTAAATTTATCTTAGGTTAAAAGTCTTTATGGAATACCTACCAGAGAGAATTCCAAACGAGTGTGTCGAGACTTACGTCAAGATATCTGAGTATGCTGGAAGGGAGTTTTATCGTAGTGTTGCAGTTGAGATTGCAAGCTTAAATCCCAAGAGGTTACTCGACATAGGAACTGGACATGGAATTCTCCTATCAGAGATCTTAAAGCTTGTGAGATGTGAGTGTGTAGGGATAGATTGCACGAGGAAATTTTTTAAATACTTTACGCACTATACCAAGGGTAAAGCTTATTTTGTCGTTGCTGATGCTTACCTCCTACCATTTAAGAATTGCTCGTTTGATTTTGTAGTTTCAACGGGTGTCCTTCATGCACTAAGATTTCCAGAGAGGTTTTTTGAAGAGATAAGTAGGGTTCTGGTTTCTGGTGGATTTACACTCGTAAAGGATCCAACACCCCTCAAGATGAGCTTGGATAGGGCGAAGAGAATTTTGAGTGATGAGGAGTTTGAGATCTTCAAGACATACAGGGATTTTAATATCAAGCTTTTTGGAACCGAAATCCCATGGACGTTTGAAAAGGAGGATGTTATTGAGATTCTAAAAAGCTCAGATACAGATTTTGACTTGATCAAGATAGATAAGAGGGATGGAGTCTTAACAATACTACTAAGAAAAAGTTAGGCAAACCGAAAAAATTTTATATTGTTAGGTTACCCTAATTTCGATGAACCTAATTCCTCTCGCAACGTTACCTGAAGGTTCAAAGGCTGTAGTTAGGGATGTAGTTGGTGGGAGGGGGGCTATGAGGAAGCTCATGTCTATGGGAATAATTCCAGGTAGGGAGATTGAGGTTTTGGGTAGGAGAGGAGGGGCTATGCTGATTTTGATAAATGGGACGAAGTTTGTTATAGGTAGAGGTTTGGCCATGAAGGTGATTGTAGATGTTGGGAAGGAGGGCTGAGGATTATTTGGAAGCTATTTACGAGTTATGTAAGAATAGGGGTTTTGCAAGGGTTAAGGAAATAGCTGTATATTTGAATGTAAGACCAGCTACGGTTTCCGAAATGCTCGAAAAGCTATCAAGAGAGGGCTACGTAGTTTATAGAAAGAGACTTTTCGTAGCTTTGACTGAAAAGGGAAAAGAAGTGGCGATGGATGTTAGGGAGAGAAGAGAAACACTCGTAAAGTTTCTTACGGCTTTAGGAATTCCGAAAGACATTGCTGAGAGAGATGCATGCACAATAGAGCACATACTACATCCTGAAACGGTTAAACAGCTTAAAAACTTTGTAAAGTTCATAGAAGATTGCCCAGCGGTAAGTCCAAAATGGCTCGAGCACTTTAGAGAGTATTGTAGAACGGGTAAACATCCTTGCGATAGAGTGAAAGAAAGTCCTAAAATTTTAATAGAATAGGTTATGAACTATGTGTGCCGTATTTCAATCCTTACATTCATGTGCCACTATGAGGAACCTTAGGCGAGAACTGTCAGATGTAATATCACGAAGACTAATACTGACCTTTTCATAACAAATTTTTACTTAGATAAATATACAATTAATCCTAGATAATTTAGTTCTTTAACAAATTTCCTATAAGTCTTAGATTTTTAGGTTTAAAATCTAAGAATCAAAAATATTTAGGGTAAATAATATTTAATCCTAGCATAATAATGCTTACATGAGACATCTTTGGGAATTGGAGGGATACAGTATTTGTAGAATATTGGGAACATCACTTGATGAAAACGATCTTAAAAAGATTACAAGAAAGCTGAAAATGGATTGTGAGGATCCATTTTTCATACATGCAGAGCTTGTTTCGGCATGCAAACAGAAAAGTCCATTCTCAAAGATGGTAGAAAGGATTTTACTTAAAAAATTCTGCAATATTAACTTAACACCACAAGAAGCTTTTGAGCAAATAAGAAGTGGAAACTATAAAGCTCCAATAGGCGCCCTAATGTGGATAGCTTGCCAAGATAAGAGTCTGGAACCTTTAACATTTAGTATTATTCACATGAGGGAGTTGGAATTTTTGAAAAACAGAAAAAACAATTCCTTAAATGAAAAATTGAAAGCTGAAATTGAGGAGTTAAGGGCTAAGATTGAAAAGCTTAAGAAGAAGAAAGAAAGACTTGTTTTAGAAAGAGAAAATCTTAGAAAGAAGGTTTTTGAGCTCTCTAAAGAATTGAATCGTTTAAAGTCAGAGAAGGTTGAAATGGAAATAAAGTTCAATAGAATAGGTGGAGATTATGCTTTTGAAAGGATTAGAGAACTTGAAAAAGAGGTTAAGATGCTAAGAGGAGAAATTAGAAAGCAATTGAAGGGAGAAATTAAGAGAAAAAGGAATAAATTAGGAAAATAAAAGAAAATCTAAATTTATTAGTATTAAATATTTATATCCTAAAAACTAAATATGTGAGGTGATAGAATGAAGGATTTGATACCTTTGAATGAAGCAGAAGGAAAGGTGAAGGTTGTAAGAATTGAAGGTGGTAAGGAAGTAGAAAAGAAGTTGAAGTATCTAAACATCGATGTAGGAGAAATTATAGATGTTGAAAGGGTTACTCACGAACACTACTGTCCTCTAACTTTGAAAGTGGGTGATAGAGATATTGTAATTTCAAGAGGTATATCTGAGAAGATAGATGTGGAAGATAAAAAGACTTTGTTAGAAATTGAAAGAGGAAAAACAAAAATAGAAAGTTTAGAAAAGCTGGGAAATGCTTTGAAAGATGGATTATCTAAGATAGAAATAGTGTAAGGAAAGGAAGTTGAAGTCGTTGGTCATGGTTGGGAAAGAACTTTTAAATTTGAAATAGATGGAGATGAATACGAACTTGGTCCTGGAGAAGTTGCAAAGATTTTGATAGAAAAAGAGGGTTTGATGCAAGCATACTTCCTTAATGAAGGTGAGGAAAGTGTTGTAAAGGATATAATAGGTGGAAAGAAAATTTCTGAGAAATTGGGAGACATAAAATGGAAAAAGATAAAGTTGATATCAGTTGAGAGGAGAGAAGAAGGAAAAGAGGAATAGGTATAAATGTGAGTGTTAAGGGAAAGTTGGTAACTATAGGAAGAGGATTGGCTGAAAAGGTTTGGGTTAAGAAAGTTTAAATTCTTCTTTCCAAATTTCTTTTGCGAGAAACATTGTTTCTTCGTTTTAATGTGTTATTGCAGATTTTACAGTAATTTTACCTTTGGTCGCCAAGAAGGAGACGAATTAACTAGAATTAAGGCAAGTTCATAGATATATGATTGAAACCCAATTACAGCTAAAAATCTCGCTAAATCTGTCATCCTTGCGATATAATAAAGAACTCTTAGCTTCTAAGATTAAGCTTCTTTTCAAAATTTTAATCTCTTAGGGAATTCACCAAGAATCTAAATCTCTTAGGTTTGTAAATTGCAACCTAAATTTATTAGGATTAAGTATTTATTCAGCTAAATTAAATTTTTAGTTATGAAACCTGTAAGTAATAATATACTAAGTTTTTCAACAATACTGATCTTTTTACCAATAGTAAGTGCCCACATGCCGGGAGCATCACCACCACCAAAATTTGAATTGGAGCCGATTTTAGTTGATGATGGAGGAAAGATAATAAATATAACGATAGAGGAAATTGGGAAGTACCACAGTGAGAGAGCAAAAGAGATGAGAATAAAGATGCTAAAGAAACAGGGAAAGACTGAGGAGGAAATAAAAGCTATAATAAAGAAAGAGTTGGCAAATGCAACTGGAATATGCACATGCGTTGTAGCTTCATTTCGTGCGGCACTTTTGGGAATAAAGAACGTTTGGGGTGATGAAGTACCGAAGAGAGATGATATTAGGATCATCAGCAATCTACCCACACCTGGCTCATGTCAATGCTTTCAGTACATAACTGGAAATGCTCCAAAGATAGAGGCTATGTGCAAGGGTGAGTTTCATATAATCTTGCCTAATGGAACAGAAGTGAAGAACATGAGCATGAAGAACTTAAAAAAGATTGCTATGAACATAAATGCAAGCTACTACCATTTCATCATCTGCCGTAGATCTACTGGCGAGTGCTTCACTGCTAATGTCAAGGACGATGTTTTTCCAGAAGATTACTTTGTTCTGAGAAAGAAGGTAAAGTATGGAATTCCAGAAAAGGCAAGTAAAGAGGAGATAGAAAAATTCCAAAAAGAATGGGAGGATGTCAGAAATAAATTTTTAACACAACCAGATTGGGAGTTGTTTGAGGGAATTGAAAAGCCAGAATCTGAGAGGAATGTAGTAGGTGCTATTGCACTACTCATAGGATGTGGTGTAGCATGGGCTATATGGAGGAAATATGCCTAATTGAGTTAATCTAAATAGTTTCCAAAGTTGAGAAGATATATTATGTTTTTATATAAAATTTAAACTTTCAATAAAAATCATTTAAATAAAGATGCTAATTGTTGCTTTGTCGAACGAATGTCTGAAGATTGGTTTGTCACTCTTGGCAAGTTAAAGCTATGAGAATTGTTTTTTCATCATAAGATTGGAGCAATTTCCTTTCAGAAATTTTGGTATTTTATGTGCGATTTAAAAATTTTTAACAAAGCATTAATTGTATGTTCTTTAGGAAATTTATCAAAAATCTAAATTTCCTAGGCTTGGCAAATTGCAACCTAAACTTATTAGGATTAAGTATTTATTCAGCTAAATTAAATTTTTCAGTCATGAGAAGACTCCATGATCTAAAACCAGGAACAAAAGCCATCGTTTTGGACATAGTAGGGAATTCAGCTTTAACGAAGAAGCTTTTGGGAATGGGTTTGACAAAAGGTGTGGAGCTAAAAGTTGTAAGAAACGCTCCTCTGAAAGACCCGATGGAGATAGAAGTTAGGGGTTACTATCTCTCTCTCCGCAAAGCTGAAGCTGAAAACGTTATTGTGGAGGTGAAGGAAGAATGATAAAGGTTGCATTGGCTGGAAACCCGAATGTAGGGAAGTCCGTAATTTTTAATGCATTAACCGGTGCAAGACAGAAGGTTGGAAACTGGCCAGGCGTTACTGTAGAGAAGAAAGAGGGGATTTGCGAGCATAGAGGCGTAAAAATGATAATAGTCGATCTTCCAGGCATTTACTCACTTTCAGCCGTATCGATTGATGAAAAGATTGCAAGGGATTTTATACTGAACGAAAAGCCTGATGTGGTTGTAAGCATAGTAGATGCTTCAAACATCGAAAGAAACCTCTATCTAACACTCCAACTGATCGAAATGGAGGCAAACGTTGTAGTAGCTTTAAACAAAATGGATTTAGCAAAATCAAAGGGCTACAGGATTGATGCAAGAAAACTTTCTGCTGAGTTGGGGATTCCCGTAGTCCCAATGGTTGCCATAAGGGGTGAGGGAATTGAAGAGCTTAAGAACACGATAATTTATGCTTCACGTGCACCAAGAAAACCAGTCATAAGGTATAGCGATGGAATTGAAAGGTATATAGAGCTTTTAAAGTCTAAAGTTGTTGAAAACTCAATTCTTCCAGAGTATCCACCGAGGTTTGTAGCTATAAAGTTGCTTGAGCTTGATGAAGAGATACTTAATAGGGCGGGAATAGGGAAGGAGGTGATAAAAGAATGGATTTCGTCAGTGAGTTAGCCTTGGCAAGATATGAGAAGATTGGAGAAATAGTTGGCAAATGTGTTGAGAAAGTTGAGAAACCAAAAACTTTCTCAGACTTGATAGATACAGTTGTAACAGATAAATACGTTGGAATACCAATATTCCTATCTTTTATGTGGGCGGTATTTCAGTTCGCCTATTCAGTTTCAGCACCGTTCAGCGATGCTATAGATGTATTCTTTTCAGCCTGCTCGGACTGGGCTAAGAGTAACATAGCCAATCCGCAATTGGCATCCCTAATTGGAGATGGAATATTTGGTGGGTGGGGTTTTGTTTTAGTTTTCTTACCGCCCATAGCATTTGTTTTCATAGCATTAGCAATACTTGAAGATACGGGTTACTTGCCAAGAGCTGCATTTGTAATGGACAGAGCTATGACTAAGGTTGGATTGCAGGGCAAATCCTTCATTCCTATGCTTTTAGGTTTCGGTTGCAATGTCCCAGCGATAATGGCTACAAGAACAATAGAAGATGATATTGACAGAAAGATTACTATAATGGTGAACCCTCTAATGTCTTGCTCTGCAAGATTACCAGTTTACGTTCTATTTGCGGGAGTATTCTTTGAAAAATTTGCTGGTGCGGTAATAACATCGATGTATATGCTTGGAATAGTCCTCGCTGCAATAATGGCCACTTTGTTTAGGAAGTTCATATTCGGTGGGAAACCTTCTCCTTTGCTCATGGAGTTACCTCCCTATGCAACTCCAACTCCGAGAAGTGTTTTTATGAGTGCTTGGAATAGAACTTTGATCTTCTTGAAGAAGGCTGCAACAGTACTCTTCATCGGAGCTGTAATAATGTGGTTCCTAACGACTTATCCTTGGGATGCAACCAATGGTGGTGAGCTTATCGAAAATTCCTACGCATCTGCAATAGGTCATGCAGTTGAACCCATAATCAGATCTTTTGGTTTGGATTGGACTGTCGGTATAGCCTTAGTTGGTGGTTTTTTGGCTAAAGAAATTGTTGTTGGGACTTTGGGAATGATATACGGTGTTGGTGAGGAGGAAGTTGCCAATGTGATACCAGAACACTTTACTCCAGCATCTGCACTGGCTCTCATGATCATAACGTTAATATATCTGCCTTGCTTAGCGACACTTGGAATTCTAAGGCAGGAGCTTGGTAGTTGGAAGTGGACAGCATTTGTTATTGCTTATGAACTTGTCTTGGCTTACGTTGTAGCTCTGATTGTCTATGGAATTGCTGTTGGTTTGGGGGTGGCTTGAATGAAGTGGTATTCGGCAATTTTGTTTATAATAACTCTAACAGCTGGTTTGATTGAGCTTGGGGGAGGATTAAAAGGGGAAGAATTATTCCAAATCTTTCCAAACGATGTATTTGGAGGTTTAATTCTGATAGTTATTTCAGCGATCTTCCTTAGGGGCATAACGCACGATGAACACGATGCATTCCTATGTTTTGGTTCAGTTATGCTTGCTGTATTTGGCGTTCTCTACATACTTGTATTTTTTGCCAATGGATTGGATGCTTGGATTGTGGGAGATGAGTGGAACCCCATAGATGATTTAAGGGTTGAAATTGTGCTATTACCACTTACCATACCAGGATTGGTTGCCCTTAACAGAGCGAGAAAAACCCTGCCACCTTAAGTTTATCTTTTAAATCATTTCTATCATCCATTGATAGAAGTTGAGAGCTAACTCCAAGAATGACAGCCAGCCTTTTTCTGCTTACAGTGATATAAGTTCCCTTGCTATAATTGGAGTTTTAAGACAGGAGCTTGGTAGCTGGAGATGGACTGCATTTGTAGTTGCCTACGAACTCATATTGGCTTACGCAGTCGCTTGGATTGTTTACGTATTTGTTCGCTGCATGGGCTTGAATGAGGTAGTATTCAAAGTTTCTCTTCATAACAAGTTTGAGGAGGTTGTCAGTATTTTGAGAGGGGTTAGTTTTGTTCGTATAGTTCCATGTGACGTTTTTGGAGGTTTGATACTAATTGTGATTTCAGCAGTTTTCTTGAGGGGTTTAACGAACAAACTAAAACCTTTCTTTTGCATCTCTGATGCTCTCAGTCTTTGGAGTTTTATACATCCTAGTTCTAATTGCGAATGGAATTGATCCAATGATTCTACATGAAGATTGGAACCCTCTTAAAGATCTGAGGATTGAAATCCTAATGCTCCCACTCTCAATACCTGGATTGATAACATTTAACAGGGAGAGGAAGAATCTATCTCCATAACAGTTATATCTTTCAAGCGAATCCAAGATGTGAGACCACCAGAAGACAGGGAGATGCCATTGGAGGAGCATTTGGCAGAACTCAGAAAGAGGGTTTTGAGGGTGTTTGTTGTGTTCGTTGTGGGGATTGCTGTTGTATTCAGATTTGCAGGTGATATGATAAGATCTTTTTGGAACTACGTTTTACCAAATACGGACGTTTACGTCGTCACTCCAACAGAGTGGTTCATGGTTCAGCTTGTCTTTTCCTTTTCCTTCGTTCTCGTAGTAGTCTATCCATACCTCGTTTACGAACTCTATCAGTTTGCAAAGCCTGGACTTTACGAGCATGAGAGGAGGTTTGTCAAAACATTCCTGCCATTCTCCTATGCCTTATTCTTAGTTGGGACTGCTTTGGGATACTTTGTAATTGTTCCAAGGGTTTTTGAAATATCCATGCTACTTACAATGGGGGCTGAGCCTTTTTTAACTGCAAAGAAGACTTTGTATTCAGCTTTGAGGATAATACTTGCGTTTGGTCTCTCATTTCAAATTCCAGTCTTCTGTGTCATAGCGGTTAGGATAGGTTTGATAAGTTCGAAGTGGTTAAAGGATAAGAGGTGGATAGTTTATCTTGTAGTTTTCATACTGGCTACAAACCTTACACTAGACTTCTCTGGAATAAGTCAGATGATAGTTTTGGCTCTGGTTGTAGTTATGTATGAGTTGAGTGTTCTACTTACAAGTTTGATGGAGAAAGATATATACAGATGAACAACCTTCAATAGATGCACATAGTTATAGCGGGTGCTGGAGAGGTAGGATACAACCTTGCAAAGGTTCTGTGTGATCATCACGATGTCTATGTGATAGAGTTGGATGATAGGAGAATTGAGAATCTTCTAAATTTGAATGTTTCTGTTGTTAAGGGGAATTCTGCAAATCCAAAGGTTTTGAAGTCTGTTGGTATTGAGAGGTCTGACATATTCTTGGCTGTAACTGGCAACGATGAAGTGAACATGCTTTCAGGTATCCTTGCAAGGAGGTTGGGTGCTGAAAAGGTTGTTGTGAGGGTTGGGAATCCAGAATACGTTGACAAGCCAGTTATAAGGGATCATCCACTTGGATTTGATTTGGTTGTTTGTCCTCAGCTTGTGTTGGCAAATGAGGTTGCAAACATAATCATGATTCCTGGATTTGTGGAGTTCATAAATTTGAGTGGTGGGAACGTTGTTGAGGTTAGGGCTTGTGGTGAGATATGCGGGAAGAGAATTTCGGATCTAAATCTACCAAAGGATATGCTTGTTCTTGCAATATTCAGAGATGACAATGTCTTGATTCCAAGGGGGGAGACTCTGATTGAATATGGAGATGTATTGGTCGTTTTGGGTGAGTTTGAGAATCTCATGAACTTCTTTGGAAAACCCCTCATCAAGAACGTTACGATATTTGGTGGTGGAACCGTTGGGAGTTACATAGCCAAGATACTTGAATTGGGAAGGTTCAACGTCACATTGGTCGATTCAAGGTTTGAGAGGTGTCAGGTTCTTGATGAAGATCTAAAGAAGACAAAGGTAGTTTGTGGGGATGGAACGGATGTTGAGTTCTTGGAGGAGATAGAGGTTAGTAGGAGTGACGTTGTAATTGCGACAACTGAGAGTGATGAGAGGAATCTGATGATCTCCCTCCTCTGCAAGAGTATGGGAGCAAAAAAGGCTATTGCAAAGGTTGAGAGGGGCGAGTATGTTAAGATA